>JAEEGH010002859.1_pt1 | contig 45968 bp, 30 predicted proteins | sample 9134181 | NCBI WGS metagenome assembly JAEEGH01 (sample SAMN16246544, study PRJNA631951) | gut metagenome | biome: gut microbiome; feature: rumen; material: DP-attached | host: Bos | place: Iran: Karaj | collected 2018-10
TCTTCACCAATCTCGAGCCGGACCACATCGGTCCGAATGAGCACAGCAGCTTTGAGGAATACCTGTCCTGCAAGGCGAAGCTCTTCCGGCAGTGCCGCGTCGGGATCGCCAACGGGGACGATGCCCATTTTGCGAAGGTGATGGAAGGCCATACCTGTCAGCTCGAGACCTACGGCTTCGGAGCGCAAAATGACCTGCGTGCGGGGGAGCCTGTGCTGATCCACCGGCCCGGAGAGCTGGGCGTTGCCTTTGATACGAGCGGCTGCTGGGGGATGCACATGGAGCTTCCCATGCCCGGAAGATTCAGCGTGTACAACGCGCTGGCTGCGATCCTGCTGTGCCGGCATTTCGGCGTCTCGGAGACGCAGCTCGCCGAGGGGCTGCGTGCGGCCAGAGTGCGGGGGCGGATCGAGATGATCCCGGTATCCCCGGACTTTACGCTGCTGCTGGATTATGCGCACAACGCCATGGCCCTCGAGAGCCTGCTCGAAACGCTGCGGCAGTACGACGCGGGTCGGCTGGTGTGCGTCTTCGGCTGCGGAGGCAACCGGTCCAAAGACCGCCGGTTTGAGATGGGAGAGGTCAGCGGAAGGCTCGCCGACTTTACGATCATCACCTCGGACAATCCGAGATTTGAAGAGCCCCTGGACATCATTGCGGACATTCGCACCGGCATGGAGCGCACGGACGGAAAATACATCGAGATCCCGGACCGCAAGGAAGCCATCCGGTATGCCATCCTGCACGGGCAGCCGGGCGATATCATCGTGCTGGCCGGCAAGGGGCATGAGGACTATCAGGAGATCAAGGGCGTAAAATATCCCATGGACGAGCGGGATCTGATACGGGATATTCTGCGCGAGGAACATTTATCTTAAAAAATCCCGGAATGGAAGTTTCCTTCGGCCGGTGTGCGTGCAATGTCAGGCAGGGACCGGAGCCGGGAGACAAAACAGGAGCAAGAGGGAAGTGGGAGAGCAGTACGCGGAAGTCATATTGGATATAAGCATCGGCAAGCTGGACCGCCCCTTCTCGTACCGGATTCCGGAGCGGCTGCGGGGGCAGATCCAGCCCGGGATGCCGGTGTATGTGCCCTTCGGAAGCGGCAACGTGCGCCGGAAGGGCTATGTGATCGGACTTGCACAGGAGTCCTCCTTTGATCCTTCCAGGATCAAGGAGATCCTGGAGCCTGCGGCAAAATCCGCCTCGGCCGAGGAGTGGTCGCTGGAGCTGGCCGCGTTTCTTCGAAGAACCTACGGCGGGACCTTCGCGCAGGCGCTGAAGGTCGTACTGCCGGCCAAGGCGGTGGTAAAGCAGCTGGAGCACCGCTTCCTGATCGCGGCAGCAGACCGCGAGGTGCTGCAAAGTGCCCTCGGGGAGGCTTCCCGCAAGCACCAGAGCGCGAAGGCGCGACTGCTTGAGGCGCTTCTCTCCCAGCGGGAGATGCCCTATGAGTGGGTGAGCTCCAAGCTGGGCGTCAGTGGTCAGACCGTCGCCGGGCTGGAGCGCGCGGGACTCGTGCGCACGCTCTCCACCACCGAATACCGCAATCCGGTGCATGTGAACGCTGCCGAAGAGCAGCGGCCGGTCCTCACTCCCGCGCAGAGGAGCATTGTGGACCGGATCCTGGCGGATGCGGATCACGGCCACTGGAATTATGAAGAAAAATACCTTCTGCACGGAGTCACCGGAAGCGGCAAGACGGAGGTCTATATGGCCCTGATCGAGGCCGTGATCGCCGAGGGGAGACAGGCGATCTTCCTGATCCCGGAGATCGCGCTGACCTATCAGACGCTGGTGCGCTTTTACCGGCGATTCGGCGAGCGGGTCAGCGTCCTGAATTCTTCCCTGAGCCCGGGCGAAAAATACGATCAGTGCCAGCGGGCGAAGGCGGGGGAGATCGATGTCATCATCGGTCCCAGATCCGCCCTTTTCACCCCTTTTCCGGATATCGGGATCATCCTCATGGACGAGGAGCACGAGACGAGCTACAAGTCGGAGAGCATGCCGAAATACCACACCCGTGAGGTCGCGGAGTACATGGCTTCCCGCTGCAGGGCCGCGCTGGTGCTCGGCTCGGCCACGCCCTCCGTGGAGACCTACTACCGGGCGGAGATGGGGAAATATCAGCTTTTTACCCTGAAGGAGCGCGCGACGGGAAGCACCCTTCCGAAGGTCTATATCACGGACCTGCGCCGCGAGCTGCAGGAAGGGAACCGGAGCATGTTCGGGCGAAAGCTGGCGGAGCTTCTCAAGGACCGTTTCGCGCGGGGCGAGCAGAGCATGCTCTTTTTAAACCGGCGCGGGTATGCCGGGTTTATCTCGTGCAGGAGCTGCGGCGAAGCCATCCGCTGTCCGCACTGTGATGTGACTCTTTCCCTCCACGGCTCGGGTATGTTACAATGCCATTATTGCGGGTATTCCATGCCCAAGCCACCGGTGTGCCCCTCCTGCGGATCGTCCTATCTCGGAGCTTTCCGCGCGGGGACCGAACAGGTGGAGAGCCGGCTTCGGGAGCTGATCCCCGGGATCCGGACGCTGCGCATGGACCGGGATACGACGACGACGAAGGACGCCTACGAGAAGATCCTGTCCGCCTTCATGAACCACGAGGCGGATGTGCTGATCGGCACGCAGATGATCGTCAAGGGACATGATTTTCCGAAGGTGACGCTGGTCGGGATCATCGCCGCCGACATGGCGCTCGGCGGAGGCGATTATGCGGCTGCGGAGCGGACCTTTCAGCTCCTGACCCAGGCCGCGGGACGAGCCGGCCGGGCGGATCTGCCGGGGGAGGCCGTCATCCAGACCTATCAGCCGGAACACTACGCGGTGACCTTTGCGGCAGCCGCCGACTATGAGGGCTTCTATCACCGGGAGATCGCCTTCCGGGAGATGATGGATTATCCGCCGGTGTCGCATCTTCTGGCCGTGCAGGTCTTCGGACCCGATCAGAAGAAGGCCGCCGGCTACGCGCAGAGCCTTGCGGAGGTGCTGAAGGCGAAAGGCGACATCCGTGTTCTCGGACCTGCCCCCGGAGCGATCAGCAGACTCAAGGATCTGTACCGCTTTGTCATCTATGTGAAGGCGCGGGATGCGGAGCTTCTTTTCGCGGCGCGGGAGAGTCTTGAACCGCTTACCGGTCCGAATCATGCGGGGCGGGAATTTGTGCAGTACGATTTTGATCCGATGACGCAGCTCTAAGGGCGGCGCACAGGCGGATCATGGAAGAAACGATCGAAAGGAGAGCGCGGAGGCGTTTTCCTTCACGGAGGTGAAAAAATGGCAATCAGAAACATCAGAGAATTCGGTGATCCGGTGCTGAACAAGCCCTGCCGCGAGGTGACGGAGATGACCCCCCGCCTGCGGGAACTGGTGGAGGATATGCTGGATACCATGTACGAGGCGAACGGCGTGGGTCTGGCGGCACCGCAGGTCGGTGTGCTTCGCAGGATCGTGGTGATCGATGTGACGGGGGAGGATCCCCATATTCTGATCAATCCGAAAATTGTGGAGAAGGACGGCGAGCAGACCGGCTCGGAAGGGTGTCTGAGCCTGCCCGGCAAGGCGGGGATCGTGACCCGGCCGAACCATGTGGTCTGTGAGGCGCTGGACATCGAGATGAATCCCATCCGTCTGGAGGGGGAGGAGCTTCTGGCCAGAGCCATCTGCCACGAGCTGGATCATCTCGACGGGCATCTCTACACGGAACTGGTCGAGGGAGATCTCATGGATGCCAACTATGAGGATGCGGACGAAGAGGAAGCACCGGGCGGGGAAGCCTGAGCACCGAATGGGGGAGAGGCCAAAGATGAAACTGATTTTTATGGGAACACCGGATTTTGCCGTGGGCAGTCTGGAAAGTCTGCTGGAAGCGGGGCATGAGATCCTGCTGGTGGTTTCGCAGCCGGATCGCCCGAAGGGAAGAAGCGGTCAGCCGCAGTTTTCTCCGGTCAAGGAATGTGCCCTCCGGCACGGCCTTGCGGTCTTTCAGCCGGAGAAGATCAAACGTCCGGAAGCGGTGGAAGAGCTGAAAAAATATGACGCGGACCTCTATGTGGTGGCCGCCTTCGGACAGATCCTGTCCGCGGAGATCCTGGCGATCCCGAAATACGGCTGCCTCAACGTACATGCATCGCTTCTGCCGAAGTACCGCGGCGCTTCTCCGATTCAGCACGCGATCTTAAACGGCGAGGAATACACCGGCATCACGATCATGTCCATGAACGAGGGGCTCGACACCGGAGATATTCTCTACCAGAAGACGCTGGCCCTCGAGCCGGATGAGACCTTTGAGACCCTTCACGACCGTCTGATGGCGCTGGGGGGAGTGGCGATCCGCGAGGCCCTCGAGCGCATGGAGCGGGGAGAGCTTCACGCCGTGCGTCAGCGCGAGGAGGACAGCTGCTATGCGCCGCTGATCAAAAAGCACATGGGCAAGATGGATTTTTCCGCATCCTCCGTTGTACTGGACCGGCAGGTGCGTGCCATGAATCCCTGGCCCGGAGCCTATACGGAGCTGTCGGGGAAAATGCTGAAGATCTGGAAGGCCGAACCGGTGGAGCTGAATACCAAAGCCGCGCCCGGAACCATTCTCTTTATCGACCGGGACAGCTTTACGGTCTCCTGCGGAAGCGGCGGTCTGCGGATCCTGGAGCTTCAGCTGGAGGGAAAGAAACGGATGGATACGGGAGCCTTTCTGCTGGGCAGCTCCCTCGACGAGGGGACCATGCTGGGTTGAAACTATGGACAATGTACGTGAGATCGTTCTGGACGCGCTGCTGGAGACGGAGCGGGGAACTGCTTTCTCCAACCGGATCATGGTAGCCGTACTGACCAAATACAATTATCTCGAGCACCGGGACAAAGCCTTCCTGAAGCGCCTCTACGAGGGGACGACGGAGCTTCGGATCCGCCTGGACTATGTGCTGGACCATTACTCCAGCACGAAGACGGCGAAGATGAAGCCGCTGATCCGGTGCCTCCTTCGCATGAGCGTGTATCAGATCCTGTATATGGAGCAGGTGCCGGACGGCGCCGCCGTCTCGGAGGCCGTAAAGCTGTGCAAAAAGCGCGGCTTCGGGACACTATCCGGCTTCGTAAACGGGGTCCTTCGTTCCGTCGCGCGGGAGAAAGATCACCTGAAGATGCCGGATGCCGATCGGGACCCGGTATTCTTTTTGTCCGTGGAATGTTCCGTACCGGCCTGGCTGGCAGAGCATTTCCTTGCGCTGTACGGCAGAGAGCGTGCGGAAAAGATCCTGCGCGCGCTTCTGGAGGTGCATCCGGTCAGCCTGCGCTTTGCGGGAGGGCTGGATGAGGCGGAGCGGGAGCGCGTCTTGTCCGCCATTTGTGACAAAGGTGTCATTCTGGAGCCTTCGCCTCTTTCGGAGGATATCCGGCTGGCAACGCACCTCGAGGGAGTCGCAGGTCTGCCCGGCTATGCGGAAGGGGCTTTTCTGGTACAGGATGCCTCCTCGGCTCTGGCCGTCCGCGCAGTGGGGATCCGGCCCGGAGATTTCGTGGTGGATGCCTGCGCCGCGCCGGGAGGCAAGAGCCTTCTCGCCGCAGAGCTGACCGGACCTTCCGGGAAGGTGCTCGCGCGGGATCTCGGCCCGGAGAAGGTCGACCGCATCCGGGAGAACGCGGCCCGCATGCGCGCGGAGAATGTGGAGGCCGAAGTCTGGGATGCCACGCAGACGGATGAGGCTCTCGCCGGCAAGGCGGATGTGCTTCTTCTGGACGTGCCCTGCAGCGGGCTTGGGATCCTTGGCAAGAAGAGAGATATCAAGTACCGGATCACGCCGGAGGAGATCGATTCCCTGCAGGCCCTTCAGCGCCGGATCGTGGAGGCGTCCTGGCAGATGGTGCGCCCGGGGGGCCGTTTGTTATACAGTACCTGCACGATCTCTCCGAAGGAGAATGAGGAGCAGGCGGACTGGATCGAGGCGCATCTTCCCTTCGTCAGGACCGGAGAGGGCAGACAGTTCCTGCCGGGGGAGGACCCCTGCGACGGATTCTATTACCAGGTATTTACGAGAAAAGCGTAAGTATGGACAAAATTAGCATCAAATCCCTCAATTACACAGAACTTCTTGCGGAAGTGGAGAAGCTCGGAGAAAAGAAGTTCCGCGCAGATCAGCTCTATGACTGGATCCACTGCAAGCAGGCGCGCTCCTTCGCCGAGATGAGCAATCTTTCGAATAAGTTCCGGGAAGCACTCTCGGAGCGCTATAGCCTTACGGTCCTTCGCTGCGAGCGTGTGCAGGAGTCTGCGATCGACGGCACGCGAAAGTACCTTTTCGCCCTCGAGGACGGCAATCTGGTGGAGAGCGTTTTCATGCGCTATAAGCACGGCAATTCCGTCTGTATCTCCTCCCAGGTCGGCTGCAGGATGGGCTGCAGGTTCTGCGCTTCCACCCTCGACGGTCTCGAGCGCGGTCTGACCCCGGCGGAAATGCTCGATCAGATCTATGCCATCACGCGGGATACCGGAGAGCGCGTGTCCAACGTGGTCGTGATGGGAACGGGGGAGCCGCTGGACAATTATGACAATGTAGTCAGATTTTTGCACCTTCTGACGGATGAACACGGACTGCATATCAGCCAGCGGAATGTGACGGTGTCCACCTGCGGGCTCGCGGAGCGGATCCGGCAGCTGGCGAAGGAACATTTTCAGATCACGCTGGCACTGTCTCTGCACGCGGTCACGGATGAGAAGCGCCGCAAGCTGATGCCGATCGCCGAAAAGTACAGCATTGCGGAGCTGATGGACGCCTGTGGGGAGTATTTCCGGGAGACGGGAAGACGGGTGACCTTTGAGTACAGCCTCGTGGGAGGCGTCAACGATACGGAGGAGGACGCCGCCGGACTGGCGAAGCTGGCCGGTCCCCTCGGAGCGCATATCAACCTGATTCCGGTCAATCCGATCCGGGAGAGAGATTATGTGCAGACCACGCGGGAGCGCGTGCTTGCATTCCAAAATAAACTTGAAAAAACGGGAATAAATGCTACAATCAGAAGGGAATTGGGCCGCGATATCGACGGTGCCTGCGGACAGCTTCGCAGGAGAGTGATCCGGGGCGGTCAGAGCGCGGGGAAGGAAGATTAAAGAGAGTGCTGAAGACCTTTTCCAGAACGGATATCGGAAAAAAGAGAAAACTGAATCAGGATTATATCTATACGTCCGAGGAACCGGTCGGCAATCTGTCCAATATTTTTATCGTGGCGGACGGAATGGGTGGTCACGCGGCGGGGGATTATGCCTCCAAGGAAGCCGTGTCCACCATGATCGAGCAGCTGGGCACTTCCCTTGAGAAGAATCCTCTGGTGATGATGCAGAAGGCCATTGAGTCGGCCAATGCAAAGATCCACCGGAAGGCGAATGAAGATCCGAAGCTGGAAGGGATGGGGACCACCGTGGTGGCCGCCACGTTTGTGGGGAATTACCTGGAGGTGGTCAATGTCGGTGACAGCAGGCTGTATGTGATCGGAGAGCACTCCATCCGGCAGATCACGAACGATCACAGTCTGGTGGCGGAGATGGTTCGCCGCGGAGGGCTTAAGCCCGAGGAAGCAAGGAACCATCCGGACAAGAATATCATCACCCGCGCGGTCGGTGTCAAGCCGGAGGTCAGCGCGGATACCTTTACCGTGGAGCTGCACGACGGGGACACGGTGCTGATGTGCACGGACGGACTCAGCAACATGCTTGAGGATGAGACAATCCGCAGGATCGTGTACTCTTCCAGAGACGTGGCGGAGGCAACGATCCGCCTCGTGGATGAAGCAAACGAGGCAGGCGGCAAGGACAATATTTCGGTAGTGCTGATTCGTTACGAAGAATGATGGCACATGATTGAGGATTTTTATGGTTAAGATGGGAATGATCATCGGAGACCGATACGAGATTATCGAGAAGATCGGAACCGGTGGAATGTCGGATGTATATAAGGCGAGGGATCAGAAATTAAGCCGGAATGTGGCGATCAAGGTGCTGAAGCAGGAATTCAGCGAGAATGAGAATTTTGTCTCCAAGTTCCGCACCGAGGCACAGGCGGCAGCAGGCCTGATGCACCCGAATATCGTCAACGTGTACGATGTCGGTGAGGAAAACGGGATCTACTACATCGTCATGGAGCTGGTCGAGGGCATCACCCTCAAGAAGTACATTGAGAAGAAAGCCAGACTGACCTACAAGGAAGCACTCAGTATCGCCATCGGTGTCTGTCTCGGGATCGAGGCGGCTCACAACAATCACATCATTCACAGAGATATCAAGCCCCAGAACATCATTATTTCCAAGGACGGGAAGGTGAAGGTGACGGATTTCGGCATCGCGAAGGCCGCCACCAGCAATACCATCACCTCCAATGTCATGGGATCGGTCCACTATACCTCTCCGGAACAGGCCAGAGGCGGCTATTCCGATGAGAAGAGCGATATTTATTCCCTGGGCATCACCATGTTCGAGATGCTGACGGGACGTGTTCCCTTCAACGGCGAGACCACGGTAGCCATAGCCATCAAGCATATTCAGGAGGAGATGCCTTCTCCGAGAGAATATGTGGCGGAGATCCCGCTGGCGGTGGAAGCCATCGTCATGAAATGCTGCGAGAAGGCGCCGGATCGCAGATATGCGAGCGCGCATGAGCTGATCGAGGATCTGAAGCAGGCGCTGATGACGCCGGATGAGGACTTTGTCATTCGCAACGATCCGGATATGGAAGCGGGAACGCGGTCCATGACGGACGATGAGATGGAGCAGATCCGCGGGCGTTCGCAGGCGCGCTATCATGAGCCCGAGCCGTCACAGAATACGGAATCCATGCGCCTTGCCTCCGAAGCTGCGGAGGAGGATTACTACGGCGATGAAGTGCCCTCTTCGGAGGAAGAGGATTACGACTACGATCCCAAGATGGAACGGATTACCACGATCCTGGCCATTCTGGCCGGTGTGGTGATCGTTATCATCATTCTGATCCTGGCCTTTAAGCTGCTCGGCGGCAGGAACGGCAAGGATCCTGCAAAACCGGACGGCGAGGGAGGCAGCCCGGTGGTGGAGGAGGAATCCCCCTCCGTCATCGATGATTCCGCGGAAGAGGTGACCTATGTCTCCATGCCTTCCGTGGTCGGCCAAAAGGAAGAAGATGCGCGCAATGCGCTTCTGGCACTTGGCATCCTTCCCAATGTGGAGTATGAGACCTCTGATACCGTGGAAGCCGGTATCGTCATCCGCGCCGCAGCGGAGGAGGGGACCCAGGTGAAGGCCGGCTCCGCCGTGACACTGGTGGTGAGCTCCGGTGCCGAGGGCGTGGAGATGCCCGGAGTCGTCGGGCAGACCTATGAGCAGGCGGAAGTCCTTCTGAAGTATAAGGGCTTTACCGTGACGCGTGCGGAGAGCTACTCCGATGAAGTGGCGCCGGGACTGGTAATCTCCCAGACGCCCGAGGCGGGAAGCATGGCCGCAGCCGGATGCAATGTCACCCTGACGGTATCCATCGGACCTGAGGTGGTCAAGCCCAAGGTCCCGAATGTGGTCGGACTGGATGAACCCAGCGGTATCGCACGTCTGGTGGAGGCCGGGCTGAGCGTTGGCTCGGTGGATTATGTGAATCACGACACGATCCCGGAGGGGATCATCATCAGCCAGAGTGTGGCGGAGGGAGATTATGTGGAGCCCGGCACAGCCGTGAATCTGCAGGTGAGCCTCGGCCCCGTTAAGATCTCTTACATGTATGACGCGGATATCTCCGCGCCGACCCATGAGGAGGCCCCGGACTATGTATCCGGAACGGTTGTGACGGTGACTCTGACAGGAGATGACGGCGTGGTGATCTTTACCCGCTCGATCAGCAGCTTCCCGGAGCATGCGACCTATTACGGTTTAAGCTGCGCGGGTGGTGTCCTCACCTTCAGCTATGATGTGACGACGGAAGGGTCTTCCCAGGTGAATGAGCAGGGCGAGACCGTGTACATTCCGGGTGAGACGCTGACCAGGAATTTCAGCAGAGTGGTAACCTTTACCCCGGAATAAAGGCAGGATGAAGGCGATATGTCGGACACGCAAGGGAAAATTCTGAAGGGAATCGGCGGCTTTTACTATGTAAATGTCGCCGATACTGTTTATGAATGCAAGGCCAGGGGACTGTTCCGCAAGGACGGGAAAAAGCCGCTGGTCGGCGATGATGTGCGGATGGAGATCCTCGATGAGGAGAAGCGGATCGGGAATGTGACCGAGCTTCTTCCCAGGAGGAGCGAACTTCTGCGCCCTGCGGTCGCGAATGTCGATCAGGCGCTGATCATTTTTGCCATGGCCAGTCCCGATCCCACGCTGAATCTGCTGGATCGGTTTCTCGTGATGATGGAGCAGAATGGTCTGCCAACCATCGTTTTATTCAACAAGGAGGACCTCGGTTCTCCGGAGTATTGCAGACATCTCGTGGAGGTGTACCGCGGGGCGGGATATGAGACGCTCCCGGTCAGCTGCGCGACGGGGGAAGGCGTGGATGCGGTCCGTGCACTTCTTCAGGGCCGGACCACGACCGTGGCCGGACCGAGCGGCGTCGGGAAGTCGAGTCTGATCAACCGCCTGCTCGGAGACCTTGTGATGGAGACGGGAGCGGTCAGTGAGAAGATCGACCGCGGACGTCATACGACGAGACATTCGCAGCTTCTCCGAATCGCGGAGGATACGTATATCATGGATACCCCGGGCTTCAGCAGCCTGGAGGTAAGAGGCATTGAGAAGGAGGATCTCTGGAATTATTATCCGGAGTTTCGTCCCTTTGAACCCCGGTGCAGATTTGCCCAGTGTTCGCACCTGCATGAGCCCCAGTGCGCGGTTCGTGCCGCGGTCGAAAGCGGGGAGATTTCCGAGGAACGTTACGGGAATTACAGTCTTCTGTACAGGGAGATTGAGAGCAGGAAGAAATACTGACCTGCCCGTGGAACAGAAAAGAGCTAGAAGTGTTATTTTCCGGACTTGATTTTATATTCCGGTTTTTGCCGGTTTTTCTGATCGTTTATCGTCTGGTGCCCGCGCGGGCACGCAAGGGCGTCCTCTTCGTGGGAAGCCTTGTTTTCTATGCGCTCGGGGAGCCGGTGTATGTGCTGCTCCTTCTGGCCGAGCTGGTGATCGGGTACGCTCTGTACCGGATCTCTTCCCATACCCGCAAAAAATGGATCACGGGGCTTGCGATCGTGCTCGAGGTGGCCGTGCTCGCCTTTTTCAAGTTCGGCGCGTTCCTGTCCGGGGAAGTGCTGCGCCTTGGCGGAGGGGCGGGATGGATCTTCCCGGAGGGCATGGCGGATGCACTGGCAAAGGGGCAGGAGATTGCCCTGCCGCTGGGGATCAGTTTCTATACCTTTCAGCTGATCGCCTTTTTGTCGGATGAGGGAATGCGGGAGCCCTCGCCCGGGGAGCGGCCGGTCTCCTTCGGGTCCTTCGCGGCGTATATCACCATGTTCCCGCAGCTGGTGGCCGGACCGATCGTGCAGTACCGGGAGGTGCGGGAGGATATGGAAGCCCCTGCCATGACGCTTCGCGGACTCGAGGAAGGGGGCAAGATCTTTGCCGCCGGGCTCGCTTACAAGGTGCTTCTGGCCAATCCGGTGGGAACCCTCTTTCGGAGCGTGCTGACCGCCGGCGTGCGCGGCCTCGGTGCGGAGAATGCATGGCTTGGTGCGATCGCATATACCTTCCAGATCTATTTCGATTTTTACGGATATTCGCTGATGGCCATCGGTCTGGGCAAAATGCTCGGATTTTCGCTTCCGGAGAACTTCCGGGAGCCCTACAGCGCGCGCAGCTTTACGCAGTTCTGGCGCAGATGGCATATCACGCTGGGAAGGTGGTTCCGGGAGTATGTCTACATCCCGCTGGGAGGATCCCGTGCGGGGAAGGCCCGGACGATCCGCAATCTCTTGATCGTGTGGGCGCTGACCGGGATCTGGCACGGAGCGGGGTGGAACTTCCTGCTCTGGGGACTTCTCTTTTTTGTGCTCCTGGTGCTGGAAAAAAATGTCTACGGCAGATTTCTGGAAAAGCACGCGGTGGCGGGACACCTCTATGTGCTGCTGCTCCTTCCCGTGACCTGGGTGATCTTCGGGATCAGCGATCCCGGAACCCTGGCCGGATACCTGCGCAGCATGGTCGGTCTGACGCAGGGGCCGGTGCTGACCGGATCGGAAGTATTTATGCGCCATCTTCATACCTACGGAGCGCTTCTTGCGGCCTGCCTGGTATGTGCGACGCCGCTTCCCGCGCAGCTTTGGGCGAGGTACCGGAAGAAGGTATGGATGAGCCTTCTGCTTTTTGCGGCTTTTCTCTTCGCGTGCTATGAGCTGGCAATCGGAAGCAGCAATCCCTTCCTGTACTTCCGGTTCTAAGGGAGCGCTTTGGAAATGTTCGGAGAATGGATATGACCGGAAATAAGAAACCAGGGGAGCATTTCCCCTTTCTGATCCTCTGCCTGCTGCTGTCCATCGGCAGCCTGGGGATCGGTATCTATCATATGGTGACGGCGCCGGACAGCGCCCTTTCCTATCTGCAAAGTCATGCGGAGCGTCCGTTCTGGACGGATCTGCTCGGAGACCGGATCCCCGGAGCATTTCCGGAAGCGGGAGCGGATGCAGCGCAGGAGACCGCGGAGGGCCGGAACGATCCTGCGGATGCAGGCGATCGCTTACAGCCGGTTGCGGATGCGCAGACGTCTGCGGCGGGGGGGGCGGAGGACGGCGGGGAGACGCCGTCCGGATCTTCCGAAACGGGGGATCTGTCCGCACCCGGAAGCGAACAGGCGCAGGACAGCGCCGGCGCAGGCGCGCGAGAGGACGAAGAAAACGGGGCGGAAGGAATGCAGGAGGCGCCGGGCGATGCGCAGGATCCCACGGAGGAGCCTGCCGCGGAGGGGTATGGACCGAATGGCCGGGATCCGTACTTTACCGAGGACGGACTGCAGCTTTCCGGAATGATCCGGTACCAAACCTACGAGCCGGTCGGGACGGATTCTCCGTATTATACCGACCGGGGACTCCTTGCGGAATCCTCGGAATATGCGTATGAGACCGTGGAGGATGACTATTTTGCGGATGCAGCGTTCATCGGGGACTCGCGCATGCTGGGACTCCATGATTATTCCGGATGGATGGAGAACGCCGATTTTTACTGTGAGAACGGCTTTTCCGTCTTCCGCTGGAGCAAGGGAGATCCGGTGACATTGCAGAGCCATGAAGGGAAAAATGCGGGCACAAAAGTGGACCTGGAGACCGCCATGCGCGAAAAGCATTACGGCAAGATCTATCTGCTCGCCGGCATGAACGATCTCGGGTACGGGAATACCGTCCTGTTCCAGGGCTGGCTTCGGGACCTGACGGACATGCTGCGCGAGACGCAGCCGGACGCCGTGCTCTACCTTCTGTCCAATCTGCATATCTCCAAAGAGCAGGACGGAGTGCAGCCGGCGATGGACAATCTCAATACCAATGACAAGAATGTCGCGATCTCCGGTCTGGCGGACGGAGAAAACATCTTTTATCTGGATGCCAATCCCCTTTTCTGCGACGCGGACGGATATCTGCTTCCGGATATCACCTTTGACGGGTATCATCTGTATGCGGCCGATTACAGTCGCTGGGCGGACTTTCTGAAGGAGCACGCGGTGGTGCGGTGAAGGGACTTCCGCGTCAAACTGCGATGTAGGCTCCGGCCTGAACCTTCCACATCTGTGCATATTTTCCGTTCATGGCAAGCAGTTCTTCGTGTGTTCCCTGTTCCACGATGCTTCCTTTTTCAAGCATGATGATCCTGTCTGCGATCCTGGTGGTGGAAAGACGGTGAGATATGAAAATCACCGTTTTGTCACCTGTCGCTTCAAGCATTGCGTGATTGAGCTGATATTCCGCAATGGGGTCGAGCGCGCTGGAAGGCTCGTCAAGTATCATAAGTCCGGCGTTCTTGTAGAATACCCTTGATACGGCAAGCTTCTGGCTTTCACCGCCCGAAAGGTTTACACCGGTCTCGGAGAACTCGGTGGTAAGATCCGTATCCAGACCTTTATCAAATCGGTCGATGCGTTCCATAAGGCCGCTTTGCGAAAGGGCCTTCCGGATACCGTCATCGCCTACCTCATCGGCCACATCCAGCACTACATTTTCCTTGACCGTTCCCGCAAAGATCTGGAAATCCTGGAAGACCGTGCCGATGGTTTGATGGTATTTCCCAGGGTCATATTCCCGGATATCCCTGCCGTCCGCCCGGATCACGCCGCCTTTGGGATCATAAAGCCGCATGAGTAGCTTTACCAGCGTTGTTTTTCCCGCACCGTTGTATCCCACGAGTGCGATCTTTTCGCCGGGCTTTATGTGAAGGTCCATATCCTTTATGAGCATGTCCTTATTTTTTCCGTAGGCAAAAGAAACCTTATCGAGCTCGATCTCTTTTGCGCCTTCGGCAGGTGTAAGGTTTTCCCCGGACACGATCTTTGGCTCATAATTTAAGAACTCTCTGATCTTATTCACATAAAGACTTGTCTCGCAGGCGAACGGATAGGTCTCCGAAAAGACGCGCATGCTGTTCTTAAGCCTTCCGAACGACCCGTAAAGGATCGCCAGAGTGCTGTAAGATATGGTGTGAAGGACAGCGGCCTGATATACGAGATAGCCGATAAAAAGTACATCTGCGAAAAAGCTGTTGCAGACGTAACGCCTCATAAATCCGAAGAACCATTTCTTTAACGCATATTTCTTCTCAACCGCGTAGACTTCGTCGTTGGCGGCATCAAAACGCTCGATGAGGACATCCGAAACACCCGGATTTAACCGTATCTCTTTGGCGTAGTCATTGAGGTAGTAGATCCTCTTTATGTAGTCGCGCTTTCTGGATGCAGGTATGTTCTCAACCTTAGCAAGGTAATTTTGCTTGTTGTAGAGCTGTTCAAACAGCATCGACAGCACAAAAGCACCAAGCGCAAACAGGATGGCCGTCCTGTCCTTATAAAGAAAGTAGATCGCCGTGGAAGTAAAAGCGGCAAGACCGCTCAGCGTATCTATGACAAACTTTATGACTCTTTCGATCTGGTCGTCGATCTGCGATATGGCAAGCACCTGACTGTTGTAAAATTCCGGATCGTCATAACACTCAAGATCCATGTCTCTTGCTTTTTCGTAGAGTTTCATTTTGATCTTTTCGCGAACCTTAGGCCGTTCCCTTGGCCCCACATAGTCGCCCTGATAGACCGTGAAGAGCATTCCGACCGTTATGAGCGCCGCGAGCAGGAGGATCACCCAGGCCACACGCCGAAAGGGATAACCGAACTCCGCAGCCTCCAGAACATAACCGATCAGCACGGTATGCTCAAAGAAAATGGACAGCTGTCCTCTTACCGCATCCGCAGCCTGAAAGAGCACGAAAGAGGGCGACGCCTGATAGATAAGCTTCAGCATGTAGAAATTGTTGGAAAATACGGTCTTTACGGACTGTTTTGTTTTTTCCCGTTCTTCTTTGGGTACATACTTCATTATGCGATCACCTCCTCCTCGTTTTCGATCGCGAGGTAGTTCATCGCCTGCTTTTTGTACATTGCGGCATAGCTTCCGTTCATCGCCATGAGTTCGCTGTGGGTTCCCTCTTCTATGAGCGTTCCGTTTTCCAGCATAAAAACGATGTCACAGTTTTTTACGGAAGAAAGCCGGTGGGAGATAAAGAGCATGGTGTGATCTTTCCCTTCGTTTATGATGCTGTTAAACAGTTCATACTCGGCGATCGGGTCAAGCGCACTGGAAGGCTCGTCAAAGATTTTTAACGGCGCATCCTTTATGAAGGTTCTTGCGACGGCCACTTTCTGACTTTCACCGCCCGAAAGCACACAACCCTCTTCATCAAATTCTTTGGTCATCACGGAATCGATACCCTTATCCAGCTGCTCGATGCGCTCCCAGACATCCGCCTTTTTTAACGCCTCTTTTACCAGCTCGTCCTCGTTTTCATAATGTCTTCCCATAAGGACGTTTTCTTTTACCGTCATACCGAAGAGTTTGAAATCCTGGAAGGTGGTGGCAAAGATATCCCTGTATGCCTTTAAATTGTAAGTCTTTATATCCTTGCCGTTATAAAGGATCCTGCCGGAATCCGGGTCGTAAAGCCTTAACATGAGCTTGATGATCGTTGTCTTTCCGGCACCGTTATGTCCGACGAGTGCCGCGATCTCCCCCCGGCTGATCTTGAACGAAAGATCGTGAAGGATCTCTTTGTCCTTGTAGGAAAAAGAAACATTTTGAAATTCCAGGCTCTTAAATTCGGCATCGGGCATTTCGCCGTCAAAATCCTCGGGGATCTTTTCTTCGTATTCGAGAAATCCCTTGAGATTGTTTATAAACATGCCGTTTCTAAGAACTTCCATGATGTTTTCAAATACTCTTATGAGGATCCAGGTCATTGCGACCATCAGGCTCGTCATGATGGTAAGTTCGGCCAGTGTGATCGTTCCCGTTACTCTGTTTCTGTAGATCGCATAAAGGAGCACACCTTCAAAGATAACGGTAAACGTGAAAGTGATGCGCCAAAAGTTCATATGGGCATTGCGAAATGCATATTTATTGGCAACGCCAACGTTATTTAGCGTTGCATCCCCATACTGTTTTCGTAAAAGGGAGAACACATTGGAAAGCCTTATTTCCTTGGCACCGTCGGGAAGGTACATCATACGGCTTACGTAATTGAGAACCTTTTCATTGGGGGCCTGTTCCCGGTACCGCATATAGTCATATTTGTTTTTCAGATTTCCAAAAAGGAAATTACCGATCAGCGGCGAGATGATAAAAAGCATCGCATAATGGTCGATCTCATACATCATATAAAAAACCGACACGGAAGCCGCAGTACCGATCACCGCACCGATCATTCCCCGGATCACCGCCGTGATTTTTGTTTCCGCACCATCCATGGCCATGGTATAGCGGTTATAAAAATCCGGATCCTCATAGCAGGAAAGCTCTACATTTCTGGCCTTGGCGTAGAGTTTTTTGTAAATGCCTCCGTAAAGCCGGTTCGTCTTTAAGGGATAAACGACATTATCTACATATCCCGTATAAACAGCCAGCCCGCAGAAGATCGCACCGCATATCAGGATAAATCTTAAAATGCTTGAAAACTCCCTGCCTTCCGACAAGGCGTTTACGATGACCTTCATAAATACGCCGTCAAAAAACACCCATTCGCTTTGTCCGATGAGCCACATGATGATAGTATGTACAAGGAAGCTCGGACAGATCGTTGCCGCGAGTTTCATCGCAAACCATGCGTTTTTCATCGTTGCGCCAAAAGACAGTTTTTCTTTTTTCTGTTTACCGTTTTCTTTCACGTCTGCTCCTTATACCCTATAAAGAAAAAACAGCGACAACCCTGCCACGGTCTGTAATCCAAAAAAATAAAAAATTAATAAACTTTTATCACAGATACGGCTTTGCGTCAATACACTTTGGTCCGCATTTATCCGCAAATATCGAAGGGACAAAGGTCTTTTCAACTGCGCGGGCGTTGTGGTATGATGACGGGGACGCATCCGCTTTTGCTGCGGCCATAAGCCGGCACCGGATCGGAGGATCCAAAGGGGGTAAATATGGGGTTTCTGGATAAACTGAATCTGAACAAATTAAAGGATGCTGCGGAGAGCTTTATCAATACGCTCCAGTCGGAGGATTCCTACTCCGGAGCGCCGAGGGCTTTGCAGAATCAGGGATATGCGCAGTCCGGCCCGTCCGGAGCGCAGCCCGGCAATGATCGGCAGGCGGCCGGTCCGTCCGGTTTTTCCTGGGGGCCTGTCATGCCGGCGGAGGAAAATCAGTACAATTTCCCCGGCAATTATGCAGAGTATTTTGATACCATTCTTCGTGCGGAATTCCCGGCGATGCAGATCGACCGCGAATCGGTCCGCCACGGCACGGCGACGACCTATACCTTCGCGCAGGGCGGAGCGACCCTCCTGGTGATCGAGGTCATGTCCGAGACCAGCAGCGCACAGCGGATCCGCAGGGATTGCAAGGAACGCGGGATCTCCTATCTTCGGTTCTACTATAATCATCAGGGGTGGTGGAATACGAAGGCGTATGTCCTGCAGCGCGTGCACGAGGCCCTTCGTTTCTGACGGGGGAACAAGATCCGTAAACAAAAAGAGAACGCCATGCGCCTGTGGAGGGTCCGGCGCGGTCAGCAAAAAGGCTTCGCAGGCAGCCGACCGACGTACGATCCGGTACATTCAAATAATTAATTTGAATTTAATGCAATTCTCTTTTTGCGGAGCGTAATGCTCCAAGAGTCCGTCCGGACCCATATCCGGAAGATCTGCCATCGCAGTACTTCCATGTATGGTCTTCGGGCGGATTTTTCTTAAAGGGGAGGGAAGAGGATGCTGGAAGAACTGCGCCTTCCGGAAAAATGGGAGGAATACTACGCCTACAAGACGTCCCTGGCCTGTCCGAAGGATATCGCCGGGAGACTCCGCGCGTTCATCGATGCGAAAGGGTATCTGGAGGTGTGTGACCGGATCGACCGGGGCGAACCCTTCGCGCTTCCGTTTCGCTCGGTGGTGAGCAAGCAAAGCTCGCAGAAAAAGCGCGTGGTATATACCTATCCGTATGCGGAAAATATGGTCTTAAAGCTCTTGACCTATCTGCTCCTGCGTAAGTTTGATCCGATCTTTGACGAGGGGCTTTTCTCCTTTCGGCCGGGCAGGAGTGCGCAGGACGCGATCCGCTTCCTGACGCAGCTCCCGGGAATCTATGAAAAGTATACCTACAAGGTGGACATCAGCAATTACTTCAATTCCGTGAAGGTGCCCAGACTTCTTCCGATGCTGCGCCAGACGCTCTCGGAGGATCCGAAGCTGGCGGATTTTCTGTGCGCGCTGCTCGAAGAGCCCCGTGTGATCGCGGGCGGAGAGGAGATCACGGAGCAGAAGGGGATCATGGCCGGGACGCCCCTGGCCTCCTTCTATGCCAATCTCTATCTGCGGGACCTGGACGAGAGCTTCGCGGAGCGCGGGATTTTGTATGCGCGGTATTCTGACGATATTGTCGTTTTTGCGGATTCGCAGGAGGAGCTGCAGTCCTATGCGGCAGATGTGCGGACCGGCCTGGCGGCCCACGGACTGGAGATCAACCGGGACAAGGAATCCTTCAGCACACCGGAGGAGGGATTTACGTTCCTTGGATTTTCCATGTGCAAGGGGACGGTGGATATCGCACCAAACAGCATCCGCAAGCTCAAGCAGAAGATGCGCCGCAAGACGCGTGCGCTGCAGCGATGGGCCGGGCGCGGAGAGATCGGAGGAGAGCGTGCGGCGAAGGCTTTTTGCAGGATTTTCAACCGTAAGCTCCTGGAGAATTCCCACGACAGTGATCTGACCTGGAGCTACTGGTATTTCCCCGTGATCAACACGACCGCCGGGCTGCACGAGATCGACCGCTATGCGCAGGACTGCATGCGGGTGCTGGTCAGCGGCCGGCATAACAAGGCGCGTTTCAATACCAGGTACGAGGACCTGAAGCGTCTCGGCTATCGGAGCCTGGTACATGCATATTACTCCTGTGAGGGATTAACGGAAAGGAAAGAAGAAGATGAAGATCAGTAACCCGTTTCTGCCGATGGACATGCCGGATCCGGATGTGCTCCGGGTCGGTGACTGCTGGTACATGGTATCGACCACCATGTTTTTCATGCCGGGCGCACCGATCCTGCGTTCCCGCGATCTGAAGCACTGGGAGATCTGCTCCTATATCTGCGATACGATCTCGGCAGACGACCGCTATCGGCTGAAGGGCGGCCTGAATGCATACGGAAAAGGACAGTGGGCGACCAGTCTCTGCGAGCATAACGGAGCCTTTTACGCCTGCTTTGTATGCCACGATCTGGGCAAAACCTTCCTGTTCCGGACGGAGGATATCGAGCGCTCCGGCTGGGAGCGGAGCTGTGTGGAGGAAGCATTCCATGACATGAGCTTTCTGTTCTGGGAAGGGAAGAATTACCTTGTGTATGGGAACGGAGAGATCCGGATCGTCGAGCTGAATGAGGATCTGACCGGCGTGAAGGAGGGGGGACTTCGAAAGATCCTGTTCTCTACGCCGAAGGAGCGGATCGGGCTGCGCTGCGAAGGATGCCGCGCCTATGTGCGGGCCGGCAAAATCTATCTGTGCTTTATCGAGTGGCCGCTGGAGGGAGAAGGAAACGGAAGACGCAGACAGGTCTGCTACCGGGCGGAGCGCCTGGAGGGTCCGTTTGAGCGGAAGGTGATCTTTGATGACGATCTGGGGCTAACCTCGCGCGGTATCGCGCAGGGACCGCTTTTTGATGCTCCGGACGGATCCTGGTACAGCATCCTCTTCCAGGACAGCGGAGCGGTGGGACGTGTGCCTTTTCTCTTCCCGGTGCGCTGGGAGGAGGGATGGCCGATCATCGGAGAAAACGGAAAGGGCCTGCGGGAGATCGAAGTGCCCTGGGAGGAACATCCAACGGAAGCCCTGATCATCAGCGATTCCTTTGCCCATGCGGAGAACAGGCTCCCGCTTCAGCTGCAGTGGAATCACAATCCGGCCGAAGGAGAGTGGTCCTTCACGGAGCGTCCGGGGTATCTGCGACTGAGACCGCAGCAGAAGGCTACGGAGCTTCTGGATGCCTGCGGCACACTGACGGAGCGGACGTCGCTTCCGGAGTGCAGCTTCACGGTCCGCTGTGATCTGTCCGGGATGAAGGACGGAATGCATGCGGGACTGGCTGCGTTTATGGCGCAGTACGGGACGGCCGAGGTTCGGAAAGAGAACGGGAAATATGTGATCTGCAGCATGCGGAGAAATCCGGAGAAGACGCTGGAAGCGTGCGGCACGATGCCGCTTGAGGATCTGGTGGGCGCGCGTCCGGAGGATATTACGTTCCGGGTCCGTTTCGTGTTCGGAGAAGGGAAGGATCTGGCATATTTTGCGGTCTCCGGAGACGGAGAGCGGTTCACAGATCTCGGGGAGCCGCTGAAGATGCGGTATTCGCTGGAGCTGTTTGTGGGATATCGGATCGGGGTATTTTGTTATGCGACCGAAGAGATGGGAGGGTACGCTGACTTCCGGGATCTTAGGTATGTGGGAGACTAAGTGACATAGGGATATAGGATATAGAGACAGTGACGCCGGGAAGGGATCGATTGCCCCAACGCTAACGGCTCTGCACTAAGCTCGCAGCACCTCCTGTGGAGGCACTGCTCGCTAAGTTCGACCGTTAGCCGCTTATGGGGCAAATCGACACCCTTCCCGGCTGTTCTTATATATTTTTATGTTCGGTAGTCGGAGATCACACAAAAAAGATCACGGAAGGGCAGCGAGACCAAGAAAGAAAAAAAGGGTATCCGGATGGTGCCGGGATACCCATAGATATCTATAAGTTGGTTGGGGGCAAACGACTGCGCCTTAAGCGTCACTGAGTACCCCTCAGAGATTTATAGAAAAAAAGATGGGTATCCGGATGGTGTCGGGATACCCATAGATACCTATAAATTGGTTGGGGCAGCGGGAGCGCGGATCGATTTGCCCATAGGGCGAACTGCGGGCTGCACTTAGCGAGGCGTGCCTCTTCCATGCGGCTTCGGAGACGCTGTCTGAGCACGGACGAGCGAAGCGAGGAGGTGCGAGTTCGTCGGAGAGGCCGCATCGAAGGAAGAGGTGCGGCGAGCTTAGAGCAGAGCCGCCGCCCGGGGCAAACGACCGCGACGACCGCGTCACTTCGTCTCCTATGAGAACAACCCAATCCGTGTGACCGCGACGACCGCGTCATTTCGCCTCCTATGAGAACTCCAGCAGCGTAACCGTCCCTTCCGCACGCGTCCTTCGCATATCCAGGATCCTCTGATTCGCAGATCCCCGGAACCGCAGCGAAAGATTTTTCTGAGCCTCCACGAACGGTCCGTCCACCAGCACATCGATCGAATCCAGAATCTCATCCGTCACATCCGTATAGCGCCGTCCGCCCGGAACCAGATCCCGGTCGTACACATACCCCGTGTAGACCCAGATATCCCGCCCCGGACATTCCTTCCGCACTCTGCGGATCAGTCCGATCACCCCCGCCTGATTCGAAGGCTCGAACACCTCGCCTCCGAGGAGTGTGATCCCCTTGTACTGCGGCTTGTTCAGTTCCCGGATGATATAATCCTCGATGAGATCCGTGTAGGTCTGACCATATTCAAAATCCCAGGTCTGCGGCTGAAAACAACCCTTGCAGTGGATCGTGCATCCGGAGACGAAGACCGACAGCCGGATGCCCAGACCGTTCGCACAGTCCGATGTGATGATTTCTCCGATGTGCATAGCGTTTCCCTGCGTCCCTTTATACCGCTGCGGTAGCTCCGGCAGGTGCTTCCTCGCCGGATGCCGCTTCCTCGAGCTTGTGATTGGACAGATGCAGCACACGCTCTTTGATCTCCTGCGTGCGCCCCTGGTTCCAGAACTGCGTTCCGATGTAGCCACAGGTTCTGCGCGCGACGAACATCTGGTTCTGATCGCGGTTGCCGCAGTTCGGGCATTCCCAGACCAGCTTGCCGTCGTCATCGCTCACCACCCGGATCTCTCCGTCGTATCCGCAGACTTCACAGTAGTCGCTCTTGGTGTTCAGCTCCGCATAGACAATGTTGTCATAAATGCATTTCATGACCGACAGAACCGCTTCGATATTGTCCTGCATATTCGGTACTTCCACATAGCTGATCGCCCCGCCGGGAGAGAGCTTCTGGAAATCCGCTTCGAACTTCAGCTTGTCAAATGCGTCGATGTGCTCCGTGACATGCACATGATAACTGTTCGTGATGTAATTCTTGTCCGTGACACCCTTGATGATCCCGAAACGCTTCTGCAGGCATTTCGCGAATTTGTATGTGGTAGACTCCATCGGAGTGCCGTAGACCGAATAGCTGATATGCTCCGCAGCCTTCCATTCCGCGCACTTGTCATTCAGCTTCTGCATGACCTGCAGCGAGAAGGACCGGCCTTCGGGAGTCGTATGCGTCGTGCCGAGCATCCGCACGCACATTTCGCACAGTCCCGCATAGCCGAGGGAGATGGTGGAGTAGCCGTCATAGAGGAGCTTGTCGATCTTTTCCCCCTTCTTCAGGCGGGCCAGCGCACCGTGCTGCCACAGGATCGGAGCGACATCCGACCTCGTGCCGAGCAGACGCTCATGACGACAGCGCAGCGCTCTGTGACAGAGCTCGAGACGCTCCTCCAGGATTGTCCAGAAGCGATCCATATCGCCCTGAGAAGAGCATGCCACATCGACCAGATTGATCGTCACGACGCCCTGATTGAAGCGGCCGTAATACTTTCTCGAACCGTCCGGATTGCGTACCCCGTCCTCCACGGTCGGGAAGGAACGGCATCCCATGCAGGGATAGACATCGCCTTTTTTCAGCTCCCGCATGACCTTCGCCGAGATATAGTCCGGCACCATGCGCTTTGCGGTACATTTTGCCGCGAGTACGGTGAGATCCCAGTACTTGGAACCCTCCGTGATATTGTCCTCGTCGAGCACGTAGATCAGCTTCGGGAATGCCGGCGTGATCCAGATGCCCTTTTCATTTTTTACACCCTGCATGCGCTGGATGAGGAACTCCTCGATGATCATTGCAAGGTCGTCCCGGGTACGTCCCTCGGGTACTTCGTCCAGATACATGAAGACCGTGACGAAGGGCGCCTGACCGTTACAGGTCATCAGTGTGATCAGCTGGTACTGGATGGTCTGGATGCCGCTCTTGATCTCGGAGCGAAGTCTGTGCGCCACCACCTTTTCCACCACGGACTCGTCCAGGGAATCCCCGGCTTCCGTGCGTTCCTCGATGACTTCCTGACGGATCTTCTGACGGCTGACATCCACGAAGGGAGCCAGATGCGACAGCGTGAAGGTCTGGCCGCCGTACTGGTTGCTGGCCACCTGCGCGACGATCTGCGTCGTCACGTTGCAGGCCGTGAAGAAGCTGTGCGGCTTCTCGATCAGGGTCTCGCTGATGACCGTTCCGTTCTGAAGCATGTCCTCGAGATTGATCAGATCGCAGTTGTGCTCCTTCTGCGCAAAATAATCGGAATCATGGAAGTGGATGATGCCGGCCTCATGCGCCTGTACGATATCGGGAGGCAGAAGCATACGGCGGGTCAGATCCTTGCTGACTTCCCCTGCCATGTAGTCTCTCTGGGTGGAATTGATGACCGGATTCTTGTTGGAATTCTCCTGATTGACTTCCTCGTTCAGATTGTCGATCAGGGACAGAATGCCATTGTCCGTGGTATTGGACTTGCGGGTCAGCTCGCGCTTGTAGCGGTAGCGCACGTACTTCTGCGCCACCTCGTAGCCGCGCATCTCCATGATGCCGGTCTCCACCATGTCCTGGATATCCTCGACATGGATGACGTGCGTCATATTCTCGATCTTGCGGTAGATGACATCCGCGATCGCTTCGATCTGCGCGTCGTTGAGCTGATGGATCGCCTCCACCTCTTTATTGGCTGCCCGAATGGCATTGATGATCTTCGAAAGGTCGAATGCCACCTCTTCCCCGTTTCGCTTGATAACCTTCATGAAACAACTGCCTCCTTAGTGCATGATACTTTATGCGAACACAAGATATTGTAGCACCAAAGGAAATGGATGTCCATATCTTGTGTACGAAAAGTGACAAATCCTTCCGTCAAAGGGAAACGAAAATGGTGCAAGAATGCGTATTCTGTGATAAAATACAATTCGGTTCCATATGTCTGATGAATCGGTAGAGAGACGATGAAGAAAAAAAGCGGCGGATTTCTGAAAAAACTGAATCGACTCATGTTGCGGACACATGCATACACCATACTGCTGATCCTCCTGGTGTATCTGCTGATGTGTCTGATTTGTTTTCTGACTCTGCGCGCGGACGGCAGTGATGTTTCCTTTGTGGATGTGCTCCTGCTCAATTTCCTGGCGGTGACCGGTAATGATTACGCGTTCGTCGATTCGACGGCGAGCCGTGTGGTCGGTATTTTTGTATTGCTGCTCGGGATGTTCGGACTCTCCACCATCACCGGTTATATTTCCTCGGCACTGGTTACCAGAAGATTGCGCTCGGATAAGGGGTTGAAGAAGATGCAGAACATGAAAGATCACATCATCATCTGCGGATGGAAAAATGACATCCGGAATCTGCTGCTGGATATCCTGCGGAAGAACAGTCAGCTGCAGGCGGCGGATCTGATCCTGATCAGCGGAGTGGATGAGGAGAAGCTGGAGATCCTGCGGGAGGACCGGGATCTGAAAGGGCTGAATATCCTGCGCGGAGACTACACGGAGGAGCAGACCCTCCTGAAGGCCAATGCAAAATATGCCTCCAAGGTGCTGATCATCGGGGAAAATCAGGACAATCTCGACGAGGAGCTTGTGGACTCACGTGTCTTTGTAAGCGCCCTCATGTTCCGCAACATGAACGCGAAATGCCACATCTGCGCAGAGGTGCGGACCGAACGCTACAAGACCTATCTGGAGACCCAGAACTGCGCGGAGGTGATCTACGCCGACGAGTATACGCGCTATATCCTCGCTACTTCCACCAATTACAGCGGCATGTCCAAGGTGATGTCCTCCTTCCTCGACAACGGGGACGGCATCTCGGTTCAGATCATCCCCATCCCGGAGGAGTGGAGCGGACGGACCTACGGGGAACTTTTCCGCTGGTATAAGGAAGAGAAGAACAACCTGCTTCTGGGCGTGCTTGAGAATATCGGCGTGGAGAAGGAGATCAAGCACCGGATCCTCTCCGAGGCGCAGAAGTCGACCAATTACGGGGAAATCATCCAGCGCCTGAAGTCCGTGAAATCCATGGAGACCAACGCACCCAGACTCAATCCCGCGGACAGCTTCATCCTGGGACGCGACATGGGAGCCATTATTTTAGGGGAGGAACATTGATGGGCTACGCCGAGATACTGAAAACATTTCCGCTTCTGGCCAAGATCTCCGATGAAGACCTGCTGGAACTGGCCGGGATCCTCGAAGAGCGCCGGTTCTCCGCGGGAGAGGATATCCTGAAGGAGGGGGACACCGGGAGCGAGATGTACATCCTGATCGACGGGACGGTGGATGTCATCCGTACGACCGTATACGGGGATCATTTCATCTGCGCGACGCTGGACGGATCCATGCACTGCGTGTTCGGGGAGATGGCCATGATCGACAATGACAAGCGCTCCGCCACCGTCCGGGCCAAGACGGATTGCAAGACGCTGGTGATCGACGACATCCGGTTCAATCATTTTCTGGACCACCGCCCGCAGGCCGGGGTGGAACTGCTTCGCTTTATCAGTATGAATCTGGTGCGCAATATCCGGATCGAGAATGCGAATCTGAACCTGGTTTTCCAGGCGCTGATCGAGGAGATTGAGGAAGGGTGAGACGATGTTTTACAAGGTAGACGAACTGCTTTTTCTGGAGAACCTGACTTATCTGGCGGATCTGGGTCCCTTTGCCACGATCCTGGATGCGAAGGGGCTGACCGTGCAGGAATGCGTGGAGCGGATCGACGAGTCCCGGATCGAGGACGATTACAATTATTCCTCCTTCATTCTGGGGGCGGACTGGAAAAAGATCTTCCGGGCCATCCGGCGTAATCCTGCGCTTCTGGCTGCCCGGATCGCAGAGACCCATTATGACAAGGCATACGGCGGCGGAGGCGGGATCTCGGCTGTTTTTTTGCATGATCAGGAGAAGGAGGCGGTCGTGGCCTTTCGCGGCACGGCCAGCAATGAGTGGACCGATGATTTTCTCGGGGCCAATCAGGTGGATTCCCTCCAGCAGATCAATGCCCTCGAATGGTACAAGTCCGTCTACCAAAAGCTCGGCCTGGAGAGCTGGAACGTGACCGTGATCGGACATTCCAAAGGCGGGAACAAGGCAAAATACATCACGATCCTCAACGATACACCGATGCGCTGCGTATCCTTTGACGGCCAGGGATTTTCCGACAAGTTTGTCGAATTTTACCGCAAGCGGATCCTGAAGCGGCAGGAAGTGATCGAGAATCACAACATCGATTTTGACTATGTCAATATCCTGATGAACGATATCGGCAAAAAGACCTACTACATCGGGTACGATTACGGGCGCTTCGGCTTTGCGGAGAGCCACAGTCCCTGCACCTTCTTCGATTTCGGGGAGGACGGGGAATATGCGATCCGGGTCAATCCGAACGGACAGCGGCCCGAGATGCAGATCATGGACCAGTTCTTCAACAGCATGATCCGTTCCGCGGTGAGCGACCGGGAGCGGAGCGAGACGAACCAGCTCCTGGGGATCCTGGTCGAGAAGGCGTTCGCTATCGGGGAGGAGCATACCGTTTCCGACTATATCGGCATCCTCTGCGACATGGTGGGAGATCCGAAATACTCGGACAATACCGCCTATCTGCTTGCCTACTGCATCATGTATATCAAGAAGAACCCGGAATTTCTGGGCGCGGTCAAGGGCATTACCGAGAGCTTTCATCTCGAAGACATCCTGAAGATCATCAACATGGTGGACGAGCTGCTCCGCTCGCGCAGGCTGGGGGCCATCATTGACCTGTCCAGCTTCCTGATCCAGCATGCCAACGCGGTCGTGGTCAAGCAGGTGCAGGGGATCCTTCGGAAAAAATACGAATTGGAGCTGTCCCCGGACCGGGTGCGCGGCGTGCTGCAGATCCTGTCCCTGACCCAGGAGATGATGGGATCGCTTGTTCTGAATATGGACGGATCGGATGTGGTGGTCGAGGAGATCGACGAGGAGGACAGCAGCCGGAAGGTGGCCGAGCGCCTCAATATCGTCGTGCTCGCCGGCGGTCTGTCCAACGAGCGGAATCTGTCTCTGCGCACCGGCTATACGGTCGCCGGGATCCTGGAGGAGCTGGAGCATAAGGTGATCCTGCTCGACGCTTTCATGGGATACGCGGAGGAGGAGACCCTGATCCGCAATGCCTTTGATGAGACGGAAAAATATTCCCTTCCCCGCCGGGATATCACCGATGAGATCCCGGATCTGTGGGCGGTAAAAAAGAGACGTACCGACCAGTCCAACGCTTATTTCGGACCCAATGTGATCCAGCTCTGCCGACAGGCGGACCTGGTCTTTATCGCGCTGCACGGAGCGAACGGAGAAAACGGAAAAGTACAGGCGGTGCTGGACCTTTTGGGCATCGATTACACCGGCTGCGATTATTTCTCCTCCGCGCTTTCCTCCAACAAGCTCGTGGCAAAGCGCCTGATGGAGCAGTCCGGGATCCCGGTTCCGAACGGATACTGTGTCTACAAGGGACAGGAGATGCTCCTTCCGCAGGAGTTCGGGATCAACTATCCGGTGATCGTCAAGCCCAACAACGGAGGGATCAGCATCGGGATCACCGTCGCAAACGACGAGAATGCATTTCTCCGGGCCGTGCGCGATGCGTTCCGCTTTGAGAGCGATATTCTGGTGGAGGAATATGTCGCCGGCAGGGAATTCGCCGTCGGAACGCTCGATGGAAAGGCGCTTCCGGTGCTCGAGGTACTTCCGCTCGAGACGACGGAGGACGGCGCCGGCATGAACCTGAAGGGAAAGCGGATGCCCCAGTGCCCGGCGGATATCCCGGAGGAGCTTACGCAGCAGCTGAAGGAGACCGCGGAGGCAGTGACGGAGCTGCTCGGCGTGAAGGCCTATGCCAAGATGGACTTTATTGTGCGTGAGGATGGCAGCTTTGTCTGTCTGGAGTGCGATTCGCTTCCGCAGCTCTATCCCGATGCGCATCTGGTGCTGGAAGCCAAAGCGGAAGGGATTTCCTTTGAAGATCTCTGCAGCCGCATCCTGGATATGGTTCTGGACCGTGTATAGCAGGGGAGCGGCGATTGTGCTATAATAAATATTTAAAGTTTGGCAATTGTGGTTCGGGTCAGTGAGGCATGTATGAAAAAGTATTTGTTCCCGCTTTCCAAGCGCAGCATTGCTCTGATAACGGTGGGTATAGTACTGAATCTGATGGGACGGAGCATCACTTCGTTCTATGAGGTTCCGTTTTTCATGGATTCCTACGGAACCTTCCTCGTCGCGATCCTTCTGGGACCTTTGGGAGGCGCGGTGACGGGACTTCTGTCCAATGTGCTGCTCGGCTTCCTGATCACCAGCAAATGGTTGTATGGTCTGGTCAATGCCGGTGGCGGTCTGGTCGTCGGTTCTTTTCTCTACCATAAGGAGAGAGTCAATTCCTTCACCGTCATCGGAACCAGTGTTTTCACGGCTCTGGTCATGGCGACGCTTTCCACGCCGCTCAATCTTATTTTCAACGGCGGGATGTCGGGCAACATCTGGGGCGATGCGCTGGTGGAACTGATGTCGAAATATGTCGGCGTCCGCTGGCTCTGCAGCCTGAGCGGAGAGCTGATCGTGGATCTGCCGGATAAAAGCCTCTGCCTGATCCTGCTGATGGCGCTGATCTATCTGATGCGCAGGAACGGCATTCATATAATACCGGAGGAAGAGACCGGCCGCCCCGACCGGGAGCAGGACCTGCCGCAGGAGCGTGCACAGGATCCGGTGCAGGAGAGTGTGCAGGATCCGCTGCGGGAGAGTGCGCAGGAGCAGAAACAGACGATGCTTTTGGCTGTTCTCGGCGGACTCCTCCTTTCTCTGATCCTGCAGACACCGGCCCGTGCGGAGAGCCTGAACGATCTAAACACGCCGGATTTCGGCGCGGACTACGCCTCCATGCTCTTTGGCATCAATGAGGGGCTGACCACGCTGGAGATCAATGCCATCACTCAGTCCGGAGACGGGTATATCTGGGTCGGAGCTTACTCCGGTCTGTACCGCTACGACGGGACCCGGTTCGAGCAGATCGTGCTGGATTCGAGGATCAGCAGCTGTGTCGTTCTCTTCACGGACCGGAAGGGACGCATCTGGATCGGAACCAATGACAGCGGTGTCGGATGCTATGATCCCTACACGAACGAACTGGCCTTTTTCTCGACGGATGACGGGCTCAGTGCCAATACGATCCGCGATATCTGCGAGGATGAGGATGGACATATCTATGTCGGGACCACGGCGCAGCTGTGCCGGATCAGCCTGATGTCCCGTCAGGAAGTGGAGGCTGCGGCCCATCTGATCGAGGAGGAAGACGGGGAGGAAGCTGAGGAGGAAGCCTGGGAGGATGCTCCGCTTCCCGCAGAGATCCTCGTATATGACGATCTGACAGAGCTTGTCAACTGTTATTCGCTGGTTGGCATCGACGATGACCGGATCGCCGGAGTCACGGGGGATGGTCTGCTTTTTGTGATGCGGGAAGGGGTCATTCTCAACACTGCGACGAGCGGCAATCTCGAGAGCAAGTTTACCGCGGTCGGATACGGCGGCAAAGACAGTTTTCTGGTGGGCTATGACAGCGCCAAAATGGAGATCCTGCATCTGTCCGGTGCCGGTTTTGTGGAGACCTCCACGCTCAATACCCGCGGACTCGCTGACTTTACAGACATTACCTACATTACCGATGTAAACGGATATTTTGTGGCTACACAGAACGGTTTCGGTTTCGTCCGCAAGGACGGGAAAATGCAGAACCTTTCCAGGGACAGCTTTCATGCGGCCATCACGGACATCCTCAGAGACAAGCAGGGAAATATCTGGTTTACCTCCAGCAAGCAGGGAATCCTGAAGCTTTCCCGGAATCCTTTTTCCGATCTCTTCGAGCAGCTCGGTGCTGCGGCTGCGCCCGTCAACACGATTCTGATCGACGATTGGCAGGGCTATGTCGGAACGGACAGCGGTGTCATAAAAGTCAATATGGAGCTGAACATGACGGTCCCGGACAAGAGCCTGGAGATCCTGGACGGCGTGCGTGTCCGCCATATCATGGAGGACAGCAAAGGCTACCTCTGGTTCAGTACCTACGGAACGGTGGGGCTGGTCCGCATTTCTCCGGACAAGGAGATCGTGACCTTCAATGAGGAAAACAGCCGGATCCTCGGGACCCGTTTCCGCTTTACCATGGAGCTGTCGGATGGCAGTATTCTGATTTCCTCCACCTCCGGACTGACGCTTTTGAAGGACAATAAGATCCTCTGGACGATGAATGAAAAAGCGGGTCTGGATGTGCCGAAGATCCTGTCTGCGGTGGAAGATGACGATGGGACTCTCTGGCTGGGCTCGGACGGAGGCGGCGTCTACAAGGTCCGGAAGGGCAGGATGGTGCGCCATTACGGAAGAGAAGACGGACTGCTCTCCGATGTGGTCATGAAGGTCGTGCCCTGCGACGGCGGAAGAATCTATGTCGCCAGCAACGGACTGTATTATCACAAAGACGGTGAGGAAGAGATCCATAAGCTGGAGTATTTCCCCTATACGAACAACTACGATATCTGGTTTTCCGGGGACGGGAGAGCCTTTATCTCTTCGAGTGCCGGTCTCTATGTCGTGCAGACGAGCGAGCTGCTCGAGGATGACCATGAATATGCATATTCTCTGTTGAACCAGAACCGGGGACTGAGCATGTCCCTGATGGCAAACTCGTTCAGTGCCACGAGCGGAGACAAGATTTATCTGTGTTGCACGGAAGGCGTGATGGTTCTGAATACCGAGGACTATCAGAATTTTGACTCACACTACCAGATCGTGCTCAAGAGCCTGACCTGTGACGATGAGACGATCCCCTATGAGAATGGTGTGTACAATCTTCCGGCGGGACCCGGTGTACTGGTCTTTTATCCTTCCGTACTCAATTATTCGGTATCGGATCCGCTGGTGCTGGTGGAGCTCGAGGGGATCGACACCGAGCCGGTCATCACCAGACAGTCGACCCTTTCGGAATTCTACTATCCGGAAATCCCTTACGGCGACCATCGCCTGAAAATACAGGTGCTCGACGATAGCGGCTTTAAGGTCCTGAAGGAAATGATCTTCCTGATCCACAAGGATTCCAAGCTCTATGAGCGCAGGTACTACCGTGTGTATCTGATCGCCAACCTGGCGCTGATCCTGACCTTCATCGTGTGGATGGTGGCCAAGATGGGCAATATGGCGGTCATCAACCGTCAGTATGACCAGATCCGGGAGGCCAAGGAGGACGCAGAGTATGCGAACCAGGCCAAGTCCAGATTCCTGGCACAGATGTCACATGAGATCCGAACCCCCATCAATGCCGTTCTGGGAATGGATGAGATGATCCTCCGGGAGAGCCGGGAACCGGAAATCCGCGGCTATGCCTATGATATCTACAATGCGGGCAACACGTTGCTCTCGCTGATCAATGACATCCTGGATTCCTCCAAGATCGAGTCCGGGAAGATGGAGATCGTTCCGGCGGAATACCAACCGGCGGCGCTGGTGCGCGACCTGCTGAACATGATCACGCCCCGGGCCCAGGCGAAGGATCTGCGTCTGGAGGTGGAGGTGGATCCGAACCTTCCGACCACCCTGTTCGGAGATGATGTCCGTATCCGCCAGATCATCACCAATATTCTGACCAATGCCGTGAAGTATACCACCAGCGGTACGGTCTGGCTACGCGTGAGCGGCAAGCGCAAGACCGACAAGTGGATGCTGCACGTGGAGATCGAAGATACCGGAATCGGCATCAAGGAGGAGGATCTCCCGAAGCTGTTCGAGGAATACCAGAGGATCGAGGAAGGCCGTAACCGACGGATCGAGGGCACGGGCCTCGGCATGAATATCACGATTCAGCTCCTGCACATGATGGACAGCAAGCTGGAGGTGAACAGTATCTACGGCAAGGGCTCCAAATTTTTCTTTGACCTGCCGCAGACCATCGTAAACGGGTCTCCGATCGGAGCGTTTGACCGGACCGTCAGGGTGAAGGATTCCTTCGCCATCGACGAGGAGGCCTTTACCGCGCCGGATGCGAAGGTGCTGGTCGTAGACGACAATGAGATGAACCGCAAGGTGTTCCGCAGCCTTCTGAAGCTGACCGGCATTCAGGTCAGTGAGGCGGCCAGCGGTGAGGAATCGCTGACCATGGTTTCCTTTGATCATTACGATATCATCTTCATGGACCACATGATGCCGGGAATGGACGGCATCGAGGCCATGCAGCGGATCCGCGAGCGGGAGGACTGCAGGGATATTCCGATCTATGCCCTGACGGCCAACGCCGTCACCGGCGCACGGGAGCATTATCTGTCCCTGGGATTCAACGGCTTTTTGTCCAAACCCATCTCTGTGGAGAAACTGAATGAAGCCATTCGCGCTTCCCTTCCGGAAGAGATGCTTCATCCGATGACGGAGGAGGAGAAGCAGCAGCTCCTCGCCTCCGGGCAGAAGAACAACCATCCGGTTCCCGAGAACCTGCCCGATGTGGAGGGCCTGGACTGGAACTATGCATGGCTCCACCTTCCGAACCGGGATATGCTGCGGGATGCGGTGGACGCGTTCTATGAGATCCTGCCGCTGCAGGCGGATCGTTTGCAGGCGATGTACGAGCAGATGCTTCCGAAGGTCGGTAATGTCTCTGCGGTCAGCAAAACGGCCGGGGATGGGGATCAGGAAGAGACGCCGCTCGATGCCTACCGGATCCAGGTGCACGGTATGAAGAGCGCGGCGGCGACCATCGGGATCGTTCCGCTGGCCGGCATGGCAAAGGTGCTCGAATTTGCTGCAAGAGAAGGGAATATGAAACGCATTCATTCGCTGCATGAGACCTTCATCAGCGAGTGGAGATCCTATGAGGACAAGCTCCGGGGTGTTTTCGGACTCGGCGTGCAGATGCAGCCCGGCGAAGGCGGCGCGGAGCGGGAGCAGGGAGATCCGGAGCTGCTCCGGGCCATGATCGATCTGCTGCGCCCGGCGCTGGAGGATCTCGATGTAGACAGCACGGATGAAATCGTGCAGCGGATGAAAAACACATCCTTCGGCCCCGAAATCGATGCACTGGTTCCGCCGCTCAGTGCGGCGGTCCGGGATCTGGATGAGGAGCTGGCCGGAAAATACATGAATGAAATGTTGCGCTTGATCGGCGCCCCTTAACGGAGGAAAAAGAGTGAAAAAGATTTTGCTGATCGGAAAACAGGACAATTATCTTGCTGAGATGAATGAGTATCTGCACAATTTTTTCCGCGTGCTGATCTGCAATGAGGAAACGCAGAACGCGCCGGCCATGGTGCGGGTGGTGATGCCGGATCTGGTGTTGGTCATTCTCTCGGGCGTCTACGATGTCGATATGTCCATCTTCACGCTTCTGCGGGATCAATACCCCAGGATCCCGGTGCTGACGCTCGGCTCCGGAAGCGAGTACCGCAATTTTTCCGGATTTTTCGGCGGGTCGTCCTTCGAGAACCTGCTGCTTCCGCTGGGCAAGGAAGACGTTCTGATGAATATCTGCAGACGTCTGAACATCACGCTGGATCAGCTGCGCGCGGATCCGAAAGCGGCCGCCTCCGGCGCGGTTCCCGACTATCGCAAGCATGTGCTGGTGGTGGATGACAATGCGATGACCCTGCGCAATCTCAAGGCCTGCCTGGATACGATGTACCGTGTCACCCTGGCCAATTCCGGCACCAAGGCCATCACGTCGATCGGCAAGGATCGTCCGGACCTGATCCTGCTGGACTATGAGATGCCGGTCTGTGACGGCAGGCAAACGCTGGAGATGATCCGTTCGGACGAGGAGATCCGTGACATTCCCGTCATTTTTCTGACCAGCGTACAGGACCGTGAACACATCGAAGCGGTTCTGAAGCTGAACCCCTCCGGCTATATGTTAAAGCCGCCGGTGCAGGAGAAGCTGATAGACACGATTGAGTCCGTTCTGGCCAGACGCTGAGGGCAGGGAAAGGCCCCTGGCATCACTTACGCAACCCGGGAGACGATAGATGTCGATTATCGATAAACTCAGAGAAAGGAATAAAGCGAACGAAAGCAGGAAAAGCACAGGGGATCTGGCGTCCTATTCTTCCGATTCCGCTTCGCAGGATGCGATCAGCAGAAAGCAGATCTTACTGCCGCTTCTTCTGTGTGTCCTCGGACTTGGGCTGAACGTGGGCGGCAAGCTGTCTGCGGGCTCCCTGGGACTGCCGTTCTATTTTGATACGCCCGGTACGATCCTGGTGTCCTTCCTCGGCGGATATGTGCCCGGCATCGGTGTGGCTCTGCTCACCAACATTCTGAATTATTTTTCGGATGATGCCTCCATTTACTACAGTCTTCTGAATGTCCTGATCGCCATCGTGTCGGTGATTTTTTCGCGTCGGGACAGGTCCCGCGGGTGGAAAAATGTCGTTCTGTTTGTTCTGGTTCTGGCACTGATCGGCGGAGGCATCGGAGGGATCCTGACCTGGTTTCTGTACGGATACAGTCTCGATGCGAACAACCAGATGCTCGTGCTGGGGCTTCAGAAGATCGGAATGAACAAATTCTGGTCCTGGTATCTGGTCACGTTCTTCTTTGATGTGATCGACAAGGCGCTGTCCTTCGGTTTCGTGAATGCATTGCTCTATCTGATTCCGAGGGATCTCTGGAAGAGATTCGAAATGGTTTCGTGGAAGCAGCGTCCGATGAGCGATCAGGAGCGCCTCCGGCTGGAGGCTACGAACCGGTATCAGCGGTGGTCCCTGAAGAGAAAGATCGTGGCCCTGGTGATCGTCATGTCGGTACTGATCGCGGGGATCAGTACCTCGATCTGCCTGTACCTGCTGCGGAGCTATTCCCTTGAGCAGCACATGGTACTGGCGGAGGGAGTGGCCCAGATGGTTGCTTCCACCGTGGACGGGGATATGGTGGACCGGTATCTCGAGAAGGGCAGAACGCAGTCCGGCTATGAGGAGACCGAGCGTCTGATGACAAATCTGCTCGTGAATACACCGGACGTGGAATATGTATATGTCTACAAGATCATGGAAGACGGAGCGCATGTGGTCTTTGACATAGATTCCGGCGATTTCTCTGCCGAGGCGCTCGGGACGGTTCTTCCGGTGGATGAATACATGGCCGCATATTTTGACGAGATGCTCCGGGGCGGGACGGTGGACCCTGTGGTCACGCGGGATCAATACGGATGGCTGCTCACCGCCTACGAACCTGTCTTCGACTCGGAGGGGAATGTTGTCTGCTATGCGGCGGCGGATGTGGACATGGACGGAATCGTTGTCTTTGAGCACGAATTTATCCTGAAGGCCGTCTGCATCTCCATGGGATTTCTGATGCTCCTCCTGGCCATCGGCATCTGGATGGCGGAATACAGCGTGGTCCTGCCGATCATTTCCATGACGGAAGTGGCGGATGATTTCGACTATGACGATGAATTCGTGCGCAAGCGAAATGTGGAGCGTCTGTCCCGGCTGAATATCACGACGGGCGATGAGGTGGAACAGCTCTATCATGCGTTCCTTCAGACGACGGACGAGAGTACCCATTATTTCGAGGAGACCAAGCAGAAGGTCGAGAAGTTCAATGCCATGCAGAACGGACTGGTGCTCGTGCTCGCGGACATGGTGGAAAACCGCGACGAGTCGACGGGGGATCATGTGCGCAAGACGGCGGCTTATGTGGGGATCACGGCACGCAAAATGCGGGATCTGGGGTACTACCGGGAGCAGATGACGGACAAGTTCATCCGGGATGCGGAGCTTTCGGCACCGCTTCATGACATCGGCAAGATTTCGGTTCCGGACAAGATCCTGAACAAGCAGGGGCGCCTGACCGATGAGGAATTTGCCATCATGAAGACCCACGCGGAGGAAGGACGCAAGCTGATCGAACAGGCCATCTCCACGATGCCGGACGGGGACTATCTCGAGGAGGCCAAGAATATGGCCGGCTACCACCATGAAAAATGGGATGGAAGCGGGTACCCGGAGGGCCTGGCCGGAGAGGATATTCCGCTCTCCGCAAGGATCATGGCCGTGGCGGATGTCTTTGATGCCCTCGTATCCAGGCGCTGCTACAAGGAACCCTTCTCGTATGACAAGGCTCTCTCCATCATCCGGGAGGACGCGGGGAAGCATTTTGATCCGCTGGTCGCGGATGCTTTCCTGTCGGCGAAGGAGGAAGTGCTGGAGGTCGCGCAGCATTTTGCGGAGCGCGCTGTCTCCGTCGTAGACATCCGCAAGGCAGGCGAGCAGATCCTGGAAAAATAAGCCTGCAGATTAAAAAAGTATGAAAAACGGTTTTGCGCCGTTTAGTGTGCTATACTGATGAAAACAGGAAATGACTCCGGAGCATGGAGGCTCATCTGAAAGGAGGAGATGGAAGATGGCAGTGGAATTTCAGACAAACGTAGCGAGTGTTTCTGCCGCAGTGCCCTCGGTTAAGAGCGCGGCACCGAAGGATACGGAGAAGGTCACGCAGAAGGAAGCAGCATCCTCCGGTGTGGTCTATGAGAAGGCGGCACAGGAAGATACGGCTAAGAAGCCGTATTCCATCCAGCGCATGAGCGAGACGGACCGTGCGGCTCTGGTACAGCACCTGAAGGCTGAGCAGGAGACCCGTCAGAATCAGTTGACGGAGCTCGTGTCCAAGATGCTTTCCGGACAGGCGAAGAGCTTTGCGATTGCAAACGGAGATGATCAGCTTTGGAAGTTTCTCGCGAAGGGGGACTTCACCGTGGATGAGGAGACCCGGCGCAAGGCGCAGGAGGAGATCTCCGAGGACGGTTACTGGGGCGTAAAGCAGACCTCGCAGCGGCTCTTTGATTTTGCAAGCGCGCTCGCAGGCGATGATGTGGACAAGATGAAGAAGATGCAGGCCGCCATGCAGAAGGGATTCGATCAGGCGGCAAAGACCTGGGGGCAGGAGCTTCCGGGCATCAGCCACGATACCATGGCTGCGGCGAATCAGCTTTTTGAGGACTATTACGCGTCCAAACGGGATGTCATCACGGAGGGCTGAAAAAGCCGGTTTCATTGACAAGAACATAGGGTCAGAATACAATAAACGTTGTGCGGATATCTTCTGCACAACGTTTTTCTTTTGGGAAAGCAAATGCGTAAGGCCGGCGGGGAGGACTACATGGGAGCATATCAGCTTCTGCTTTTCGTTCAATACATTACGATCGCGGTTCTTTTTGCGGAATGTGCGCTGCTTCTGGCCCATTGGCGCAACAAAACGCACAATGCTCTTTTTCTGTACTGTGTGGCGGCTCTGGTAAACGATATCGGATACACCGGCGTCATGCGCGCCGCAACGGAGCGTGAGGCACTGATCTGCCAGCAGTTTTCCTATCTCGGAAGGGTGTGGATCCCGTATGCCCTTCTGCTCTTTGTCATGTACTATTGCAAGCGGCTGAACCGGAAAAACCGGGGGATCCTCGCCCTGATGGCGATCCCGCATCTGCTTGTCTATGTACTGATCCTGACGGTTCGTCACCATTCTCTGTATTATACGGACATCGGTTTTACGAAGGAGGGGCTTTTTCCGCATCTTCTCTACGGGTACGGTCCGGTCCATCATCTTTTCAACCTGCTCATCCTAGGATACGCTTTCTTCGGTCTGTACCATCTGTTCCGCAAGTACCGGGCGGATCGCACCTCCGATGTCGGGCGGGGCACGATCTTTGCCGGGGCCGCGATCCTGGCGGATCTTCTGTTCTTCATCCTTGAGATTCTGGGTATCGGGGAAGCTTTTGACATGACGGTTCTCGGCTATGCGAGCTCCTCCGTGTTCCTCTATATCGCTCTGACCCGGTACGATCTTCTGGATACCCGGACACTGGCGCAGGACTTTGTGCTGGATCATCTGACGGAAGCCATCATCGCGGTGGATCAGAACGGGATCACCGGATTTTTCAATGAGCCGGCGGAGAAGCTCTTCCCGGAACTGGTCTCGGATCCTGCGAAGGCCCTCGTCGAGATCCGGAATTACGCGCTGGAAGGGGAAGTGTTCGAGCGCGGCGACCGTAAATATCTCCCGGAATGCCATGTCCTTCGGCAAAATGACAAGGAAGTCGGAACGGCGTATGTCTTTTCGGATGACACCGACCATCTGCAATATATGGAGGAGCTGGAAAAGCAGAAGGCGCTGGCCGACAGTGCCAACCGCGCCAAGTCCGCCTTCCTGGCAAATATGTCCCACGATATCCGCACACCGCTGAATGCGGTGCTGGGAATGGATGAGATGATCCTGCGGGAGAGCAGTGAAAAAACGGTCCTGGCCTATGCGGCTGACATCCGTTCCGCAGGAAGGACGCTGCTTTCGCTGATCAATGATATTCTGGATTTTTCCAAGATCGAGGAAGGAAAGCTGGAGATCCTGCCGGTTCAGTATGAGCTTTCTTCCATGATCTTTGATCTCGTCAATCTGATCCGGGAGCGCGCGGCGAAGAAAGGACTGATTTTCCGTCTGTCCGTGGATGAACATATCCCGCACCTGCTTCTGGGAGATGAGGTCCGCATCCGCCAGTGTGTGATGAATCTGCTGACCAATGCGGTGAAATACACCCATGAGGGGAGCGTTGACCTGACGGTCGGATTCGAGCCGGACGGGGAGGATGCGATCCTTCTGCGTTTCGAGGTCCGCGATACCGGCATCGGAATCAAGGAAGAGGATATGAAGGATCTCTTTTCCCCCTTCATCCGGATCGAGGAGAAGAGAAACCGCAACATCGAAGGGACCGGACTGGGGATCAGCATCGTCCGGGATCTGCTCGGGATGATGGGATCGACTCTGGAGGTGTCGAGCGAATACGGCAAGGGTTCTGTGTTCGGATTTGCACTGCGGCAGACGATCTGTTCACCGGAGCCGATCGGCAGGATCGCGGAGCATTTCCCCGCGCGGGGAGAGGCGGAGGAATATCATGCGGGCTTTACCGCACCGGATGCAAGGATCCTGGTGGTGGACGACACGGAGGTGAATCTTCAGGTCATCCGCAATCTCCTGAAGCAGACCGCCCTGCAGATCGATACTGCGTCCTCGGGGAGAGAGGCCCTTTCTATGGCCGCTACCCATACCTACGACTGTATCCTGCTGGATCATATGATGCCGGATATGGATGGGATCGAGACGCTGCAGGAATTGAAAAAGCTTCCGGGGATGGAGCATACGACCTTCATCGCACTTACGGCCAATGCGATCTCGGGTGCGAGAGAGCGCTATCTGAATGCGGGATTTAACGATTATCTGTCCAAGCCGGTGGATGCCGCGCGGCTGGAAAAGCTGCTGGAGCGGTATCTGCCGAAGGAGAAATGCCGACCGTACGAAGGAGAGCAGCCGGGTGCGAAAGATGCGCCGATAGGCAGGGAGCAAGTGCCGGTCACCGGTGAGGAAGAGAAGATCCATGAATCCATCCGTCATCTGCGCAGCGTGGACGGACTCTCCGTCGATCAGGGCATTTTGAACTGCGGCTCCGGGGAGAGCCTTCTGTCGGTCCTGCGGGTATTCCACGACACAGGCGAAGCGAAGGCGAAGGAGATCGAACAGTATTATGCGCAGGAAGACTGGGCAAATTATACCGTCAAGGTCCATGCGCTGAAGAGCTCCGCGCGCATCATCGGAGCGCAGGAGCTTTCGGATCTGGCGCGGACGCTGGAGGAAGCGGGCAAGGCAGGAGATCTGGGTCCGATCCGCGAGCGGACGGCCGAGCTTCTGGAAGACTACCGGCGTCTGAACGGACAGCTGGATCTTCTGAACGCGAAAGAGCAGGCACCGGAAGAGGCCGCGCAGGGCGCGGGAGAGGCAGAGCTGCAGGATGCGAAGGAGGCACTTCTGGAGGCTTCGGAGATGATGGACTACGGACTGGCTGAAGGTATTTTGAAAGAGCTGGGCGGCAGGAATCTGACCGGGCAGGACCGGGCATTTTTCGGGAAAGTGAAGGAACGGCTTCTGGAGCTTGACTGGGACGGGATCACGGAACTACTGAAGAAATAAGGATAAGGGGGCACTCCTATGGAGCAGACAGAAAATGGCAAGATCATCGTAGTAAGCCATGCGGAAGGCTTTCTGGTAAAGGGACTTCTCACGAAATTCGAGGAGCACGGACTGAAGACGGAATATGCGGGAACGGACCTGCAGCGGATGGAAGCGCTGCGGGAAGAATCGGAGCTCTATGTGCTCTTCGTGGACGATGATCCGGAAAACATGACGGAAGCGCTGGTCTTCCTGAAGGATATCGCTTCGGACAATGACCGCAAGATCGTTCTCATCGGTACGATCGAACAGCTCGAAATCATCCGCCGGACGATCCCGGATACGCTGATCCTTGCGGAATTTACCCGTCCGCTGGACATGGAAAAACTGATCCGTGTCGTCAGCCAGTATATGGATGCCGCCAGCGGCGAAAACCGAAAAAAGCACATCCTGATCGTGGACGATGACATCACCTATATGCGGCTGATCTACGAATGGCTGAGCCCGTATTACCATGTCGGCATGGCTTCCTCCGGCGTACAGGCGATCAAGTACCTCGCGAAGAACAAGGCGGACCTGGTGCTGCTCGACTATGAGATGCCGGTGGTAAACGGCCCGCAGGTGCTCGAGATGCTGCGCAGCGATACGGACTCCGGCTCGCTTCCCGTGATGTTCCTGACCGGCAAGGGAGACCGGGAGAGTGTTCTGTCCATTGTCGATCTCAAGCCGGTGGACTACCTGCTTAAGACCATTGACCGGGAATCCCTGAAGGCCAAGATTGATGATTTCTTCCAAAAGAAGAGATGAAGCAGAGCGTTGGTTCCCTAAGAACAGGTATAATCTAAATGACATATGTGATAAGTGATATACATGGATATTATGACCAGTTTATGGAACTGCTGGATCTGATACAGTTGAAAGACACGGATACATTATATGTACTTGGGGATGTTGTTGACCGTGGACCGCACCCTATAAAGACTCTTCTGAAGCTGATGGAAATGCCAGATGTGATTTGCCTTGTGGGTAATCATGAGTTGATGGCATTGGATGGACTAAGGTTTTTAAACACACAGATTACAACAGAGTCCGTTGGAGCAATAGATGCAGAATTGCTCGGAAATCTTCTCGATTGGCAACAAAATGGCAGCGAGACTACTATAGAGGAGTTTAAACATCTGGATCAGGAAATGCGTCGAGAACTACTGAGTTTCATTATGGGATTTTCCCTGTATGAGGAACTAACGGTAAATGGGCAGCAGTATCTATTGGTTCATGCGGGACTTGGCGAGTATAGTCCGGAGAAAAGGATAGAAGATTACTCCCTGAAGAACCTTGTTTGGGATAGAGCTGATTATGATACGCAATATTTTGAAGACACGATTGTGATCACCGGACATACACCGACGCAATTTATTGATGGCAATCCAAATCCGGGAAGGATATATAAGCACCTGAATCATATCGCTATTGATTGTGGATGCGGGATGCCGGATGGTCGTCTGGGAGCAATATGTCTAGAAACCGGGGAAGAGTTTTATTCTTCATAAACAAACTGTTTTATAGAGAAAAGAAGGCGTACCACGAAGTACACTTAAGACTTCAGTGCCTTGATGCCAGAAACAAGCAGAACCTGACGCAGAAGGAACTGTCTCAGCGGACAGGAATCACGCAGGCTGATATCAATCGCATTGAGAACGGCACCAGAAATCCCAGTCTGAATATGCTGAATCGTTTAGCTGAAGGGCTTGGTATGCGATTAAAACTGGAGCATAAGTGATCGAGAGTGGACGAATGAGCGAACATCGCGAACTTTTTTGCAGAACGAAATACGCTATTTGATTAGAGAGATGAATATTACTTCTCAAGCAGATAGCCCATAGCGGGAGTCTTCCGCTATGGGCTATTTTTCTTGCTCGTCAGGAACAAATGTCATGATGTCTTCTACAGCGCAATCAAGAATTTTGCAAAGCATGTCAATTGTATGAGAACTGACTGGTGAATTAGCTCTTAATCTTGATAGCTGACCTGCACTGATTCGGAACTCTTTTATGAGCTTATATTGTGATATGTTTCTTGACTTCATGGTTTCCCAGAGCCGGTTGTAGACAATCATTAAAGTTTCTCTTTCATCATACTTAATCCTAAAATTGTCAACGATACTTTATTTAAATCTTAGCCGTAAAGTGCTAATATTTATATTAGCCATATGTGGGCAATAAACATGGGGAGGTTCGTCAGCGCATACTTTTTTGACAATTTATGTATGCGTAGAAAGGGATGGTGAATGAATGGAATTAGTCAGTGTTTTGAAATATGAAGGGGACAATAAGACATTTGTATGGAAGCATCCGCTTGAAGACTTTAATACCGGCTCTGAACTTATAGTTCACGAATCTCAAGAAGCCATTTTTATGGTTGACGGGAAAGTGATGGATACATTTGGCCCCGGGAAGCATTTTCTTGAAACCGAGAATCTACCCGTAGTTAGGTCCGTGATGAAGATTTCGACCGGAGGAAAAAATGCTTTTCACGCGGAACTGTATTTTGTCAATCTGACGGAACAGATGGCAATAAAATGGGGAACTGACAGTAAGGTGAGCTATCTTGATCCCGTTTATGATTTTCCTCTTGAAATAGGAGCGTGCGGGGAAATGAGTCTTTCTGTGAGTAATTCCAACAAACTTCTGATTAAGGTTGTGGGTACAGAAAGAAATTTGTCTCAGGAACGCCTTACTTATTTTTTTAGAGCGTTTCTTATGAATCGAGCCAAAGCAATCCTTGCGCAGGAAATCAGAGAAAAGAAGATTAGCATTTTTGAAATAGATATGCATCTTGTGGAATTATCTGAGGCGATTCAAGCCAAGCTGATCGATGATTTCTTTGATTATGGTGTAAATCTCAACAGTTTTCTGATCACTACTGTTCTAAAACCTGATGAAGATGCTAATTACCTTAAGTTTAGGGATATCTTTTTCAGACAGAAGAGCGATGTTATGGAGGCGGAGCTGGCTCAGAAACTAACGATTATTGAGCAGGAAACAAAGGCAAAATCTACAGTTATTGAAGCAGAAGCGACTGCGAGAAAACGTGAAATTGAAGGATATACCTACCAGCAGGAAAAGGGCTTCGAAGTGGCCAAAGAAGTTGCTCGAAATGAGGCCGTCGGACAGTTTAGTAATGTCGGTGTAGGCCTTGGAATGATTACCGGTGTTGGTTCAGAAATTGGGCGAACCGTCAGCGGAGCTGCCAGCCAGGCAGTTCACAATGTTACGGAATCATCGAATCCTTCGATGGGAAAGAGATTTTGTATGAACTGTGGACATGAATTATCGGCAGGAGCAGCTTTTTGTGAAAAGTGCGGAACGAAGGTCAATGTACAAGATAGTTGCAGTAACTGCGGATTTGTTTTTACGAATGATGCAAATTTCTGCCCTAAATGCGGAACAAAGAGAGGTGTCTAACTATGAAACGCACAAAAAATGCGGTGTTGTTAAATGTTTTGGTTGTCGTGGCGGCAGTTTGCTATTTTGTAATAATTGCTCTTGGAAGAGTGAGTAAACCGGAGGGGAATGTTGCGGTTATTCCCGGTAGTTATGCAGCAAAATATGCGGATGAGAATCATTTGACAGTGGCTCAACTTGCTGATTCGCAGCAAATGTACTTTGACCGTAGATATGAACTGTTTGATTATTCTGTTGATAGCAGAGACAGGATCGTTTTGGAGGGATATTCCGGGCAAAGCTCAGATTTAGTTATTCCTTCCAGTATTGACGGAAAGGAAGTGTTTGCCCTCGGTGAAGACTTTTTTGAGTCTTTGAGAACCGTAAAGAATATTTACTTGTCAAATCACACCAAAGTGATTTATGGAGAAATCGACAAGACCGTCATTATTCATTGCTATGATGATAGCCAATTTCGCAGAGATAACTATGATTCTGATTGGAATATAGAAACAATTTTGGATTCTGATTTTATAGATTTTACTCTGGGCGATTTGCCGTTTGAGTACAATACTGACGGCAGTACATATGAGATTGTACGATACAACGGAAATGATGATTGCATTATAATTCCTTCTTACATTAATGGATTCCCCGTATCTAAAGTGTCAAAAGATCTATTTCAGAAATCCAAGGTTGTTGTCCTTCCTCAAACTGTGACATCTATTACCGGTGTCGAATCTAGCGCATGGTCTGATCCGACTTATACGATAGAGTTTGTGTTTTCTGTTTTGGCATTTGTTTTGGCTTTGCTCATGACGAATATTCGGCTGTATCGATATAGTAAATCGAATGCGGAATATTTGCTTACCGGAAGCCAGATGGTTGCGATTGTTCTTTACTTAATTGCTCAAACCTTATTCGGGATTATTGTTAATGTCACCGGTTCTTTTTCACCATATGTGGCGTTGATCGTTAGTGTTGTGATATTGGTTGTTTTTCTATTTGTTGCATTCTTTGGCGGTGTAGGAAGAGATCATGCCATTGCTATGACAGATAGAAATGCATCTAAAACATCACGTATGGATTCGCTGAAAGAGTCGACTAAACATATGGCAGACGGGATCAAGAATCCGGAATTGAAAAAACTTGTTCAACGATTAGTGGATGAGATCAGATATAGTGATCCGGTATCCACAGAAGCGACTGAAGAGTTGGAAAAAGATATAGAGAATCTGATACAGGATCTTAAGATGTATATAGGCGAAAATGATGTTGAAAATGTTGGGAAATCAATAGGATTGATAACAACAAAATTGAATGAAAGAAATGTAAAGGCAAAATCTAACAAATGAAATAAGTCGTAGAAGGAGCGCTTTCATCAACTTATGGGTAAGAAAAAGGAATTCACGATTCTGATTAATGGAGAAAGAAAAACACAGCACTCATATCAGTATTCCTATGGCAGTACAAAAGAAATCCATATTTCCATTGGAAAGGGATCTGCCCGAATCCATTTTTTTCAAAACAGTAAACGTAGTTTCGACGATATCTGTTCCTTCGAGGACAAATTGTGCGTTGATGCGTTTTACAAGGTTGAATTGTTAAGCCTTATTCTTTACGGGAAGTCTTTGGAAATATTTAATGTGCATGTTTCCATCGATGGAGAATCGAGAGAGGTTTTGTCT
>JAEEGH010002860.1_pt1 | contig 45962 bp, 30 predicted proteins | sample 9134181 | NCBI WGS metagenome assembly JAEEGH01 (sample SAMN16246544, study PRJNA631951) | gut metagenome | biome: gut microbiome; feature: rumen; material: DP-attached | host: Bos | place: Iran: Karaj | collected 2018-10
AATTACACTGACAGTTGATCGTACTGATGGTGGTCTCTTTATCAAGATGACCAATGGAACGCTGACAAAGACTTATACTCAGACTACTTCTTTCCCCTCAACAGGAGCAGATATACCTTTGGCTTGCCGAATTGGTATTGAGGGTTCTTTGGTTAGCTTCATTTCAACCAATATCGATCCTATCGGTGGACGCACTTCTGCTAATGATAAGCAACCTCTTTCTATGGAGTTGACTGGCGTTCCCACCGAGGTACTTGCTGGTACGACTCTGGAGGAGGCGATGGCTAATGTAACTGCTACAGTAACCTTCGAGGAGGGTGTTACTGCAAATGTAACTGCAGAGGATCTCCAGTTCGAGGCTATTCCTAATATGGAAGACTTGGGACAGAAGACACTTGTTGTTCTCTATAACAAGACCTTCAAGGGTCTCAATGCTGACAAGCCTATTATGGCAAGCAAGACCTTCAGTGTTGTGAAAGAACTCTCTGCTTTCACGCAGACCGTAGTTGTTCCAACTCCGCTGATGATTGGTCTTGAGGACAATACGACACCTTGGTGGACTGCATTTACTGACAATATCAAGGTTGCTCCAAAGGAAACTAAGGTGGTGAACTTCATCAACTATACTGCTGGCGATCTCAATTTCAAGAACTATCTGATCATTCTGAATAAGGCTGATAATGCTGAATATGGTGTCTTCCGTGCAGATAATTGGGCTTGGGGTGCCGGCGTTGACGGTAATGCTAGCTTCCAGAAGATTGGTGGTTTTGCAACTGATGAAGAATGGGCTGCTTGGCGTGACGCTATGAAGGGTGCTAAATGTACTGCCTATATTACCAATAATGGTGATGGTACAGCTGATATTAAGATTGTGATGCATGGTGTTGATAATACGGACTATGTTCAGGAGTATAAGGGTATCAATACCATTGATCCTGACAATTTCTACTTCCGCTTTACCTGTGAGGGTGCTCACCTTGTGTTCGAAAACGGAATCGGTGCAACGGACAATACTACTCCATGGTGGACGGTATTTACTCCCAACGTGCAAGTACCAGCTCATACCGAGTGTACTGTCAACTTCATTAACTATACCGCTGGTGATGCCAACTTCAAGAACTTTGTAATCATTCTGAATAAGGCTGATAATGCAGAGTATGGTGTAGTACGTGCAGATAACTGGGGTTGGGGTGCCGGTATTGACGGTAATGCTAACTTCCAGAAGATTGGTGGCTTCGCAACTGATGCGGAATGGGCAGCCTGGCGTAGTGCTATGAATGGCGCAAAGTGTACTGCCAAGATCGTGAATAATGGTGATGGTACTGCAGATATCAGAATTGTGATGCATGGTACTGATGAAAAAGACTATACTCAGGACTACTTAGGTATCAATACTATCGATCCTGACAATTTCTATTTCCGTTTCACATGTGAGGGTGCTCACTTGGTATTCGAATAATAATTTAAATGAATCGTATTATGAAATATAAATCTAAACTATTAGCGCTGTTTGCCATCGGAATGATGGCAACAGCCTGTAGCAACGACATCAAGGAGGTAAACTATCCTCTGACAGTTACAACTCCCACAGTGTCTTCTATTTCTGCTAGCTCTGCCATTGTCACTGCAACAGCTACTGGTTCGCACATCACCCATCGTGGTGTATGTTACTCAACTTCACCTAATCCTACGATTAGTGATGATAAGGTGTATTCTACCAGTAAGGATATGGTTCTGACCATTGGTGGTCTTGCTAAGAATACTACTTACTACGTTCGTGGTTTCGCGCAGACGAGTTATGATGTTGTATATTCAAATGAAGTGTCTTTTACAACGACCTCTTCTGAATCTGCTGATGACGATCCTCAGACTGAGGGACCGTCGGCACTGAAGCGTGTCAGCGTTCATGACCCGAGCGTGGTTTGGGATCCGTCAACAAGCAGCTATTATATCTTCGGTTCACACCGTGCCGCGGCCAAGTGTAACAATATGATGTCCTGGGAGGCATTTACCGCTCCTTGGGCTACTGCTACCAGCAAGAATGCCGATAATATTGATGCATTTACCACTCCTCAGGTTACTCAGGTGAAGAAGGGCGGAGTGTTGTACGACTTCACGTTCAACGCACTTGCCTGGTCACAACGCGGTAGTGAGACATATGACGTGAATGGTAATATGTGGGCTCCTGATGTAATCTACAACAAGAAGATGGGTAAGTATTGTATGTACCTCAGCATCAATGGTGACGGATGGTATTCGAGCATTATCATGCTGACTGCCGACAACATCACTGGTCCTTATCGCTATCAGGCTCCTGTCGTGATGAGCGGATTCCGTTCTGGCGACTCCTACAAATCTACCGACCTCGAGATTGTGTTGGGTGCTCAGGAATCTCTTCCCGCTCGCTATGCACCTTCTGACAACTATGGCAACCACTGGCCTAACGCCATCGATCCCTGTGTCTTCTACGATGAGGATGGTAAGCTGTGGATGTCGTATGGCTCTTGGAGCGGTGGTATCTTCATGCTTCAACTCGACGAGACGACAGGTCTGCGCAACTACGATGTTGCCTATGAGACTGGTGATACCTCCGATCCTTATTTCGGTAAGAAGATTGCTGGTGGATACTATGCTTCAGGTGAGGCCAGCTATATCGAGTACATTGGTGGCTACTACTTCCTCTTCGTGACCTATGGTGGTCTGGAGGCTGCTGGTGGTTATCAGATGCGTGTCTTCCGCTCGCTGAATCCTGATGGACCCTACGTTGACAGCAAGGGTTCTACAGCACTTCTTGACAAGCGCTATACGAACTTCGGACCTACAGCGGATGATGGCAACCGTGGTGTGAATATCTTCGGTGCCTACTCTCAATGGGGCAACCTGCTGACTGGTGGCAGCAATGAGACTTCTGGTGAGCGTGCACAAGGTCACAACAGCATCATTGCTGCTCCTGACGGACGTACCTATCTGGTATATCACACCCGCTTCCAGAACTGGGGCGAGGGTCATCAGGTTCGTGTTCACCAGGTTTACCAGAACGAAGAGGGCTGGCTGGTGGCTGCACCATTCGAATACACAGGCGAAGGTGTCAAGAGCGCTGGTATTGCTACAGCACAGAAGGTGCCAGCAGCAGAGATTCCAGGTCACTATAAGCTGCTGGCTCATGTCTATGGACTGGATCATGCATCGAAAGAATATGCTGTTCCCATCGATATCAACCTCAATGCTGACGGAACGATCTCTGGTGATCAGACTGGTACATGGACTGCTAAGGCTGGAACGTCTTACGTCACCATCAAACTCGGTTCAGATTATAAGGGTGTCATGGTTCCGCAGACCTTGGAGCCAACAGATACCAAAGTTCCTTGCTTTACAGCCCTTGACAGCTCGACAGGTGTGACCATCTGGGGTTACAAGGTTCCCGTTGAAGAGTAATAGCGACTGAACAATGAAACGAATTCTCTCTATAGTAGTGGTGCTCACGATGAACACCACTCTATATTCCCAATCCCATTCCGGAGGCCATGAGCGTAGGACTTTCCAAACTGAGACGCCCTTTGTTCATGACCCTGTCATGGCCTTCGAGGATAGCACGTACCACCTTTATTGTACAGGTGTGGGCATCCAGCACATGACATCACGAGACCGCAAGCAGTGGACGGTGAGTCCTGAGCCTGTCATGACGGTGATTCCTAAGTGGACCCACGACTCAGTGCCAGGCTTCGAACACCACGTGTGGGCACCTGATATCATCCAGTGGCATGGCCGTTGGTGGCTTGCTTACAGTTGTTCTACTTTCGGACGTAACGGCTCTACCATTGGTCTGCTGTCTACCCGTAAGCTGGCTTCTAACCTCTGGGACGACGAGGGCAGCATCGTCACCTCTCGCGAGGGACGCGATAACTGGAATGCCATTGATCCTAACTTCGTCATCGACGATAACGATCAGCCATGGCTTGTGTGGGGCTCTTTCTGGGATGGCATCCAACTGGTTCGTCTCGACACCACGATGCACATAGCCAAGGGTGAGAAGCCTCGCACCATTGCCCGTCGCTATAATCTGAACAGCAAGGCCAGCAAGAATGCGCTGCCCATCAATCCCAATCCTCCGAAGAATCCGACATCGGATTTTGCAGGGCCGAATGCCATCGAGGCTCCGTTTATTTTCAAGCACAATGGCTGGTATTACCTGTTTGTGTCGTGGGACTACTGCTGTCAGGGTTCTAAGAGCAACTACCGCGTGGCAGTAGGTCGTAGCAGAACGGTTGATGGTCCTTACCTCGACAGTAAGGGTATCGATATGCGTTATGGTGGTGGCAACCTCTTTATCGAGGGCGACAAGAAGACGTTCGAGGCTGCAGGCCATTGCGCAGCCTATCATATCGACGGACAGGACATCTTTATCTGTCATGGTTACAGTATCGCCCACAAGGGTGCATCTATCCTGATACAGCGTCCCATCAGTTGGACTGCCGATGGCTGGCCAACGCTGGGGAATTGACAATTGACAATTGAAAATTGATAATTAAGAGTGAAAATGCGAAGAGTTATGAGCTTTATAGTTAGTTATAGAAGAGTTAGTAGTTATATTTCGTTTACAGCAGTACATTTGCTCTTCGCTTTTCACTTTTCTCTGCTTCCGTGTTTCGCCCAGTCATGGACAGCCGATAATGGCAATGGAACCTTTACCAACCCATTGTTTTACGACGAGTTCTCCGACCCTGACATCCTGCGTGTAGGCGACGACTACTATCTGGCAGGTACGACGATGCATACCGTACCAGGACTGGTCATCCTGCATTCCAAGGATCTGGTGAACTGGGAGAACATCAGCTATTGCTTCGACCGTTTCGATTTCGAGGACGATGCCTTCTCGCTTCGTAACCACAAGGAGATATATGGCCAGGGCGTCTGGGCCCCCGCCATCCGTTATGCCAACGGGCAGTTCTATGTCTTTACCAACATCAATGGTAAGGGACTCCAGTGTTACACATCAAAGGATATCCGTGGCCCTTGGAAGCACCATAACATGCAGGGACGCATCTACGACCTCTCCGTGCTCTTCGACGACGATGGCAAGATATACGCTATCCATGGCTATGGCGAAGTGAAGTGCACTGAACTGAAAGCCGACATGAGTGGTCCTATTGAGGAGACGGAGCGCACCATCATTCCTGAGGGTAGTGCTGTGGGCGAGGGACACCATATATATAAGATAGGTGGCATGTACTATCTCATCTCTACTGATTACAAGCCCAATGGTCGTACCCTCTGCTCACGTTCCAAGAGTATCTGGGGACCATACGAAACCATCACCATCACTGCTGATGAGACCTTTGGATACCATGCGGCTCCTATTACGCAGGTACCTCGCGATTCAAAATATCGCATCGGAGAGGATGGCACCCAGTTTGGCATTCCTGAAGTTGATAAGGCTCTTACCGCATGCTCCAACATCCATCAGGGTGGAATTGTTGAGGACCAGAGTGGACAGTGGTGGGCTTTGCTCATGATGGACTTCCACTCGATAGGTCGCACCGTTACCTTGGAACCCGTTACCTGGAAGGATGGCTGGCCCATGCTGGGGCTTGAAGGAAACTTAGGTCGCGCCCCTCGTACCTGGTTCAAGCCTAATATCAACATAAATATCAAACCACATGCTCCTTATGAGCGCAACGAAGACTTCAATAGCAAGACCCTAGGTCGCGTATGGCAATGGAATCACAACCCTGATGACACCAAGTGGAGTCTGAAGAACGGACGCTTACGCCTGCAGTCGATGCCAGCAGAACAGCTGATGTGGGCTCGCAACACTCTGACACAGCGTGTCATCGGACCATCGAGCATGGCTACCGTCGAGCTTTACACCAAGGGCATGAAGGATGGCGATGTGGCAGGCTTGGGTAATATCAATGTGCCCTGCTCGTGGATTGGCATCGTCAAGGATGGCAAGGGGCTCACGCTGCGTTGCTTCGAACAAGCCACTAACGACACTACCGACATAGCCTTTACTGGCGATAGGATTTATCTCCGCATGGTGGGCGATTATGACAACGACCGTGCCCATTACGAGTATTCACTCGATGGCAAGCAGTATCAGCAGATAGGTCGTGAGATGCCGCTCTCCTATCAGCTCATCTCTTTCCAGGGCTCGCGTCATGCGCTTTTTGCCTTCAATTACAAAGGGCAGAAAGGAGGCTATGCTGAGTTCGACAACTTCGTGGTCGTAGAGCCCAAGGCTGATCGCAGTCAGAATATTCCCTATGGCAAGACGTTCCGTATCATCAATCTGGCAACAGGCTTGCCAGCTATCGCTCTTCAGCATGGCCTGCTTTACGACACAAAAATGACCGACCATAGTCAACAGACACGCTTCCGCATCATCGACAAAGGTCAGGGCAAGGTTATCCTGCAGTGCGAAGACGGGCGTTATATCTTTGTCTCAGGCATTGGCATGGCAGGCGATGTCCGCCTGACCACTAATGAATCAAAAGCCGAGGTATTCCTGTGGCAGGACTATCTCGACCATGAGTTCATGCTGATGTCTATGCGGACACACCGTTACATAGGCAAGAGTCCTACCACAGGCAGTCCTTATTCTATGGACTTTACTGGTGCCGACCCTGCCCGGCTCAATGGTGCTGTGTTCCGATGGGAGTGATTCGATAAATACGGAATGACATAGGAGGCAGATTGTCTGTAACGACAGTCTGCTTCTTTTCTGCGCTACAGGGAATGACGCCCTCCTGTGGCTTGATGAGCTGAGGCTGGCGGATGCTGTTCTCGTCGTCCATTCCGTTATGGCTGAGTGTCCATGTGCGGACGGTGGCATTCGATGTCATGTCAGCCAGGTTCAGCTGGATGGCTTGTGTGGCACGCGAGGTGTTGGCCACTTTCACAATCACCTCATTGCTGACCTGGTCGAAGGCTGCTGATGCAAACAGTCCGTTCTGACCCTCCTGGTTGGCTACGGGCAGTGCCTTGGCTTTCTTGCCTTGGCCAGCCTTCATGGTCAGAGGCAGTACATGGGTTCCTGCATTGGTGGCATAGAGCTGCTGCACGTAATAGCTGACGGTTTTGAACATCTGCGTCTGGTCGTACCAAATCTGATCGGGGCGCCACTGCCATCCGTCGACATGGGCAAAGAGTGGGGCAGGGGTGGTCATGTGTACGATGTCTGCATTACGCTCGAAGCCAGTCATGAAGGCTGCTTCCAGGATGGCAGCCTCGTAGTGGTTCCATTTCTTGCCCTTGCCATGGCAGGCATACTCGCCAGCAAACACCTTCGGACCCTTGCGATCGTACGAGTCGTAGCGTAGACCATGTGTCAGGAACCATTCCTCGTCTCTATAGTAGTGCTCGTCCACCAGGTCGGCCTTCTGGGCTTTCATTGCCTTCCATCCCTCTTCAAACTTAAAGGTGTCATCAGGTGTGTCCTCAGGCACTGGTCCGCTGGTACCCACAATCTTGATGTTGGGATACTTGGCCCGGATAGCTGCTACAAATGGCTTCAGACGCTCGTAATAGAAGGGTCCCCACTGTTCATTACCCACACCAATATATTTCATGTTGAAGGGTGCTGGATGTCCCATGTCTGCACGTACCTTGCCCCATTTGGAGTCGACAGGTCCGTTGGCAAACTCGATGAGGTCCAGACAGTCGTCAATGTATGGCTGCAACTCGTTCATGGGCACATGGGCACTCTCCTTCTCCCAGTTCTGATACTGGCAGGCCAGTCCTACGCTGAGGATAGGCAGAGGTTCAGCACCAATATCCTCTGACAGCTGGAAGAACTCAAAGAATCCCAAGCCATACGACTGGTAATAGTCGGGATAGTAGCGATAGTCGAAGGTGTGCTCCCAGCGGTTCTGGTTCAATGGACGGTTCTCCACAGGACCTACGGAGTTCTTCCATTGGTAGCGAGTATCCAGGTCAGTACCCTCTACGATGCAGCCACCAGGGAATCGGAAGATGCCAGGATGCAGGTCAGCCAGTGCCTGTGCCAGGTCGCGACGCATGCCGTTCTCTCTGTTTTTGAATGTCTTGACAGGGAACAGCGAGATATGCTCCAGTGCCACACTGTTGGTGCCCTTCAGGAAGATGCGCAGCTTGGCTTGCTTCAGGGTGACGGGCGATGTCATGGTGACAGTATACTTTTTCCAGTCACCACTGGTGATGTCCAGCGTCTGCTCTACAAACTCCTGGTGCTCGTCCATCGAACGCTCGTTAATCAGTTGTACACGGATACTGCCATTACCCTTAGGAGCCTTGGCCCATACTGAGAAGCGGTATTGCTCGCCCTTCTTCAGACCAATGCCAAAGAATCCCTCGTTGGTCAGTCCTGAGCGGCGCTCCTGGTGGCCAGGGTCAGAGAGTACGACATACCATGGGCAGCGCTCAAAGGGACCGTCGTTCTTCAGTTCCACGCATCCGAACTGTTGCCATCCCATCAGGTGCTGGGGAAATTCAAAGGAACGGTTCTTGATGAGTTCACCATACAGACCACCATCGGCAGCGTAGTTGATATCTTCGAAGAAGATGCCATACATCGTGGATTGAATAGGGGCTCCCAACTTCTTCGTTTGGATGTCCATCACGTTCTGTGCAGTGCTCATCAGCGTGCAGGCTGTGAACAGTGCCAACATACAAAATCTTTTAATCATAGCCTATCAATTGTTTAGTTTGTTTCTATCCGACAAAATTAGTTAAAAAATAGGAGAATAGCAAACTTTTCTCAAAAAAATGTGTACTTTTGTCACAAATTAATTGAAGATAAAGGTATGAAACGTATTCTAGTAGCTGAAGACAATGACAGTAACTATCTTCTCATGTCGTATATTCTGAAGCGCGACTATGAGTTTTCCCGTGCTCGCAATGGGCGCGAAGCAGTCGATATGGTCCTTAGTGAGAAGCCCGATCTGGTGCTGATGGATATCAAGATGCCCATCATGGATGGTATCGAAGCCACTCGTCTGATTAAGGCCAAGCTGCCCGACTTGCCAATAGTTGCCCTGACAGCCAATGCCTTCGACAATGATCGTCAGCAGGCTTTCGATGCAGGCTGTTGCGACTTCTTGTCGAAACCTATCAGTGCTGATAACTGCCTGAAGGTTATCGCCAGACATATAGAAAAATAAAAAAGGCTCGCCAAGTGCGAGCCCTTTTTTATTTACAATCCGTTTACAGATAGTTTAACCATCGTAGGATATCGTTCAGGTTGGCCACCACCATCAGCAGGATGAGGATGCCAAAACCGATATATTCTGCTTTGATCATGAAATTCTCCGATGGCTTCCTGCGGGTTATCATTTCGTAAAGCAGGAACAGCACATGACCACCATCCAGTGCTGGGATGGGCAGGATGTTCATGAAGGCTAGGATGATAGAGAGGAAGGCAGTCATCTTCCAGAACATATACCAGTCCCACATGGGTGGGAACAGACTACCAATAGCGCCAAAGCCACCCAGCGACTTGGCACCTTCTGCTGTGAACACGTACTTCAGGTCGTCCACATACGATGCCAGCACATGCCAGCCGTATTTGATACCTGCGGGGATGCTCTCCAGGAAACCGTACTCGACGGTGATGGGCTTATAGAGTGCAGCAATGCTCTTCACCACGAAACCAAGTTTCAGGTCGGGGGTGAGCATGACTGTCGATGTGTCCTGGCGTGCCTCGTTGCCATAGACGATGGTCACTGTACGGGCTTTCATGCTGTCGCCTTCGCTTTCTGCCACCATCAGCATGTCCTGACGACGTCCCAGCAAGTCGACAAACTCATTGTACGAATCGACAGGCTGTCCTTCGAGTGCCATAATACGGTCGCCTCGCTTCAGTCCCATCTTTTCAGCGGGTGTGCCAGGCATGACGCTGTCTACTTCTGCAGGCAGCAGTGGGCGTACGAATGCGGGGTCGGCTTTCAGCATGCCCAGCAGATTCAGCTCGCCAGGCAGTTGGATGCTCATATGCTTGCCATCGCGGATGATGTCGACACGGTGGGCTTCCGAAATCTGACGATAGAGGTCGGCAGAGAAGTCTTTAAACGCCAGCTGGTCGGTACCCAACAGGATATCGCCATCCTTGAATCCGTACGACTTGGCTTCCTGATTGAATTTCATACCCATCGTCATGTCCTTCACAGGGATATAGGTGTCGCCCCAGTAGAACAGGATCATCGAATAGATAAAGAGTGCCAGCAGGAAGTTGACTAGTACACCACCAATCATGATGAGCAGTCGCTGCCATGCTGGTTTGGTGCGGAACTCCCAAGGCTGTTCGGGCTGCTTCATCTGCTCGGTATCAAAGCTCTCGTCAATCATACCGGCTATCTTGCAGTAGCCACCCAGTGGAATCCATCCTATACCGTATTCCGTATCGCTCTTTTTGGGTTTAAACTTAAACAGACTGAACTTCCAGTCGAAGAAAATGTAGAACTTCTCCACCCTCACTCCAAAGAGCTTGGCGAAGAAGAAGTGGCCACCCTCGTGGAGGAATACCAGAATAGAGAGGGCCAATACCAGTTGTAATACTCTTATTAAAAATACTTCCATATATTAATACTTCATTAATTCTGTTGCTATGCGACGTGCCTCGGCATCGCTCTGGATGTAGACGTCGTAGTCGGGATTCTTGCTGAACGTGGCGCGCTGCATGGTTTCTGCAATGATGTCGCCCATTTGCAAGAATCCGCACTTGTCTTCCAGGAACCCACGGTTCACGATCTCATTGGCTGCATTGACGATGCAAGGCATGTTGCCACCCTTTTCGATAGCTTCGAAAGCCAGTGCCAGGCAGCGGAACTTCTTCAGGTCGGGCTCGAAGAACTCCAATGGATGCTGGAACAGGTCGAGACGGTCGCCACTGAGTGGCAGACGCTGTGGAAACGAGAAAGCATATTGGATAGGCAGACGCATGTCGGGAACACCCAACTGGGCCTTGACAGCACCATCCTGGAACTGAACGGCAGAGTGGACAATGGACTGCGGGTGTACCAACACCTGAATCTGCTTGGCGTCGACACCAAAGAGCCATTTGGCCTCGATCACCTCAAAACCCTTGTTCATCATCGAGGCTGAGTCGATGGTGATCTTGGCACCCATATCCCAGGTGGGATGCTTCAGGGCATCAGCCTTGGTGACGTGGGCTATCTCGTCCATGGACATCAGACGGAATGGTCCGCCCGATGCTGTCAGCAGAATCTTTTCTATGGGGTTCTGGTCTTCACCCACAATGCTCTGGAAGATAGCCGAATGTTCGCTGTCAACAGGCAGTATAGGTGTGTGATACTCTTGTGCCAGCTGCAGTATCAGCTCTCCAGCCACCACCAGCGTCTCCTTGTTGGCCAGTGCAATGGCCTTGCGAGCCTTGATGGCATGGATGGTGGGCGACAGACCTGCGAAACCTACCATGGCAGTCAGCACCATGTCGATAGGGTCGGCTTCCACGATTTCGTCCAGTGCCTCCTTGCCAGCATATACCTTCACGTCTGGCAGGTCGCTCATCAGCCCTTTCAACTCGTCGTAGCGCTCTTCGTTGGCAATGACGATGGCTGCAGGCTTGAACTTATGAGCCTGCTCAGCCAGCAGTTTCACCTTGTTATTGGCAGTGAGGCAGTATACTTCATAGAGATCGCTATGCTCCTCAATCACTTCAAGAGCCTGTGTGCCTATCGAACCCGTAGATCCTAGAATGGCTATTTGCTTTTTCTTCATATATTTAATAATCCTATTGGGATGTTCATTATTATCTGTTGCTGCTGCATGTCGATAGCTTCTATGAGCTCATCGTTGGCAGGAATCAGCGTGCCGTCTTCCAGTTCGAAAAGCAGGTTGACGGTGCTGTCGTCAATAGCGGCAATGCGCCCGACGGCTTTCCCGTTGCTGGCATCGATAATGCTGAAGCCTACCAGACTGGCCAGCGAGGGCTGTTCCTCCGCCTCCTCTGCCAGGGCTCGTGGGAAGTAGACGTCACACCCTGTCAGCTCTTGAGCGCGCTGTTGCGTGTCAACATCGCAGAACTTAACCAGACAGACCGTGTCGTTGCGGAAACGGTATTCTTCCATGAAGAAAGGTACTAGGATACCGTCTATGTCCAGGACAAGATAGTCGGCATCTACGCGATCGAAGATGTCGTCGTCAAACTGAAACGACACCTCACCCTTGACACCATGGGCTTTTCCTAACCGTCCTATCTTGTATACCTCTTCTTTCTTAATCATTGCTAACAGCTAAATTCTCTCAATCTTCGCCCCCAGCGCATTGAGTCGGTCCTCGATATGCTCGTAGCCTCGGTCTATCTGCTCGATATTGCTGATCAGACTGGTACCGTTGGCACTCATGGCGGCTATCAGCAGGGCGATACCTGCACGGATGTCAGGACTCGACATGCGACTGCCCCTTAACTTCAATTTACGGTCGTGGCCTACCACCACAGCACGATGCGGGTCGCAGAGAATAATCTGGGCACCCATGTCGATGAGTCGGTCGACGAAGAACAGACGGCTCTCGAACATCTTCTGATGGAACAACACCGAACCTCTGGCCTGTGTCGCTACCACGATGAGCACACTGAGCAGGTCGGGTGTCAGTCCGGGCCATGGTGCATCTGCCAAGGTCATAATCGTCCCGTCAATGAAGGAGTCGACAACGTAGTGTTTCTGATAGGGGATAAAGAGGTCGTCACCGTCTGCCTCCACTTTCACGCCTAACCGACGGAAAGCATCTGGAATGATACCCAGGTCCTTCAGCGACACATCCTTAATACGTACCCCATTGCCACACATGGCTGCCATGCCAATGAACGAACCGATCTCAATCATGTCGGGCAACAGGCGGTGGTCAGTGCCATGCAGGCTGCTGACACCTTCGATGGTCAACAGGTTCGAGCCGATACCGCTGATGCGTGCTCCCATGCGGTTCAGCATGTTGCAGAGCTGTTGCAGATAGGGCTCGCAGGCAGCATTATAGATCGTTGTGGTACCTTCAGCTAGGACGGCAGCCATCACGATATTGGCAGTACCCGTCACGGAGGCCTCGTCGAGCAGCATGTAGGTACCCTTCAGACGCTTGGCTCCAATCTCATAGACATTGCGTGCTTCCACATGGCTGAACTTGGCACCCAGGTTCTTGAAACCCAGGAAGTGGGTGTCCAACCTTCTGCGTCCTATCTTGTCGCCTCCAGGCTTGGCTACGATGGCCTTGCCCATGCGTCCCAGCAGCGGACCGATCATCATGACGGAGCCACGCAGCTCGGCACACTTGTTGACAAACTCGTCGCTCTGCAGGTATTGCAGGTCGAGCTTGTCCGACTGAAACGAGAAGGTACGTTCGCCCTGACGCTCGCCCTCCATCTCCTCCACCTTCACGCCGATGTCGCGAAGCAGTTGGATGAGGTTGTTGACGTCGCGGATATTGGGAATATTGCGAATAATCACCTTTTCGCTGGTCAGCAGTGTGGCACATATCACCTGCAGCGCCTCGTTCTTGGCACCCTGCGGTGTGATGGTTCCACTGAGCAAATGCCCGCCTTCTATTCTGAATGAAGCCATAGATTCTTACTTCTTGCGTTTTCCCTTCTTACCACCGCCGCCTTCGTTGGTGGGCGTCATGTCGATGTTGCCAAACTGGAAAGACTGCAGGTCTATCTGTATCTTCCCGTTCGTATAGCGTGCCAGGTCGTCGGCAATCTTCTCATCGTCAGCCGAGCCGTGTCCCCAGGTCATCAGGTCACGCTTCATCTGGTTGGCTGTCTTGCGCACCAGTTCGTCGCGCTCCTCGCCAGCAGGCATCGTCTTGAGCTGCTCAAACACTCTCATCATCAACCGTCCATAGTGGCGCACAGGCATCGTGGCATCTGTCTGGGCATGCTTCAAAGGCTGAGGCTTCGACATAATATTCTCTGCCTCGCTGACGTCGTATGGCCAGTCGATATCCAACTGCCTACGGCTCATGATGTAGAGATGGTCCCATAGCGTCTGCATATAGTCTGTGCTGTCTTTCACCTGCGGATTCTTGCTCTCCATCTGCTGAATGATGGCTTCTGCACAGCTGTTACGCTCCTCCTTGGTAGGCAGGCTGATGGCCAGATCCACCATTTTCTGGATCTCGCGTCCATACTCAGGCATCATCAGTTTCTCTCGCTGAGTGTTATAATCTAATCCTTTGATATTCATATCTTTTTCACTTTTCATTTTTCACTTACAAAAGCGGTTTTGACTTGATGGCTACAAAATCTTTCAGATAGAGCGGTACGAAATACGCCACATCCTCAAACTGCTCGTTCAGGAACCGCTTCTCAGCCAGCGGCTGCATCCATTTGGCCAACGGTTCAATGCCCTCCAGGAAGTGCGCATTGGGATGGTTCACCACCTCCATGCATTTCTTGGCACCATTGCCGAAGAAGTAGATGGGGCGCTCGTCAAGGTATTCCTTGTAGGTGTCACTAGTCACCACGTCGGCACCCACTTCGCGTACCGTCCTCAGCCCGCGGTCGTAGAGAGCTGAGTATACCTCCATTCGTCGTGCGTCAATCATTGGACATAGCAGCGCGTTGTCCTCCTGAATAGTCTCTCGCAGCAGCACAGGGACACACATTAGTTCCAGCGTGGGCACGGCTATCAGCTTCAGGTCGCGACCATAGCAGATACCCTTGGCCATTGACACGCCAATACGCAGTCCGGTATACGAGCCTGGGCCACAGCTCACAGCGACAGCATCAAAGGGAATGGCGTGGTTGTCCGTAAAGCTCAGCGCCTCGTCCACCATGGTGCCCAGACGCTCGGCTCCAGCCCCTTTATCGCCTTCTTCCTTCTGTTCGAAAATGCATTGTCCGTCCTCGCTGACAGCCACCGAACAGACGTTCGTACTCGTCTCTATATGTAGTATACAAGCCATTTATTCTTCGTACATTATTCTTTTTAAGGTGCAAAGATAATATATTATTTCGAAATGACCAAAAAAGCAACGGAGAAATGACGAAAATAAGGAAAAAAGACAGCTCACCAACTTCGTGGTCAGCGAGCCTTCGTGACGTGCGGCATAGAATCTTCAGCAAGAGCCATCCACTGTCTCGTAAGCATTTTCTGCTGCTCAGCGCAAGGCACTTATTCAAAACAAGGCCTAAAAGGAGTGTGACAGACTTTGGTGACAAAGTGACAAGTGACAAAGTGACAAATGGTGTTTTAAAAATGTACAAAATTCATCTGTGACAATATATTAATATTATATATAATATATAATATATATATTATATATAATATTATATTAATATAATTATAGTAATTCTTTTTTATATATTCCCGTCACCCTGAAAAAGCGTTTTTCTATTTGTCCTTTTGTCACTTGTCACTTTGTCACTTTGTCACTTTGTAAGAAATTGGTTTCACCATTTGGTTGGCCCAATTTTTATTCGTACCTTTGCAACCATATTTAAGAAATTCACGAGCTATGATACAATCGATGACAGGCTACGGAAAGACAGTGGTGGCCTACAAAGGAAAGAAAATTAATGTAGAAATCAAGTCGCTCAACTCGAAGCAGTTGGACCTGAACACACGTATTGCACCGCTCTATCGCGAGAAGGAGATGGAGATCAGACAGATGATTGCCGAACAGTTGCAACGTGGTAAGGTGGAGTTTGCTATCTGGATAGAAAAGGATGCTGCCACGGAGGCTGCCCCTGTGAATACAGCCTTGATGGACAGCTACTACCGCCAGTTGGAAGGCTTTGCTAAAGAGCACCAGTTGACGGGTATCGACTGGATGCTGACGCTGACTCGTATGCCCGATGTGCTGACGAAGACGGAGGTGGAAGTGTTGGACGATGATGAATGGCAGACCGTTCGTCAGGGTGTCCGAGAGGCTGTTCAGCATTTGGTGGACTTCCGTACGCAGGAGGGTGCTGCTTTGGAGAAGAAGTTTGCTGAGAAGATAGATAATATCGAACAGTTGCTGGCCGGCATCGAACCCTATGAGAAGGCCCGTGTCGAGAAGATCCGTGCCCGTATCATTGACGGACTGAAGCAGATTCCTGAGGCTGAATACGACAAGAACCGCCTGGAGCAGGAACTGATATACTATATCGAGAAGTTGGACATCAGCGAAGAGAAACAGCGTCTGGCCAACCACCTGAAGTACTTCCGTGAGACCATGGCTGACCAGCCAGGACAGGGTAAGAAGCTGGGATTCATCGCTCAGGAAATGGGTCGCGAAATCAACACCACGGGATCGAAGTCGAACCAGGCTGAGATGCAGAATATCGTGGTGAAGATGAAAGATGAGCTGGAACAGATCAAGGAACAAGTGCTGAATGCGCTTTGATTGGACCACAGATTAAACGGATGACACGGATATGAAAGGAAAAATGTTGATAGTTTCTGCCCCTAGTGGCAGTGGAAAGTCGACCATAGTGCAATGGCTGATGCAGGAACATCCAGAACTGAAGCTGTATTTTTCGATCAGCTGTACGTCACGAGCTCCTCGTGGTACGGAGCAGAATGGTGTGGAGTATTTTTTTCTGACACCTGAAGAGTTTAAGGCTAAGATTCAGAACGATGAGTTTCTGGAGTATGAAGAGGTGTATGAAAATCGTTTCTATGGTACGCTGAAACAACAGGTGGAGAACCAGCGCGAGGTGGGCCAGAACGTGGTGTTTGATGTGGATGTGAAGGGTGGCGTGAATATCAAGAAATACTATGGCGATGAGGCCTTGAGCCTCTTCATTCAGCCTCCTTCAGTGGAGGAACTGCGTCGTCGGCTGGTAGGACGTGGTACAGATACCCCTGAGGCCATCGAACAGCGTTTGGCCAAGGCTGAGTATGAGTTGACGTTTGCATCGCAGTTTGATCGTGTCATCGTGAACGACGACCTGGAGACAGCCAAGCAAGAGACATTACATGTAGTAAAAGACTTCTTGGGATGAAAAATGTGGGACTCTTTGGTGGATCGTTTAACCCCATACACTATGGTCATGTAGCCATAGCACAAGCTGTTTTAAAGCAGTGCGGACTGGATGAAGTATGGCTGATGGTATCGCCACAGAATCCCTTGAAACAGCAGGCAGATTTGCTGGAAGATGGTTTGCGTCTTGAAATGGCACAAAAGGCATTGGAGGGTGTTGAGGGAGTGAAAGCCTGCGACTACGAGTTTCACTTGCCCAAGCCCAGCTATACCTGGAATACGCTGCAGCATCTGTCTAAGGACTATCCTGACTGTCGCTTCTATTTATTAATAGGTGGTGACAACTGGGCACACTTCGAACGGTGGCGCCATTGGAAGGATATCCTGAGGCAATACGACGTCATCGTCTATCCTCGCGATCAGTATCAGGGTACTGTCGATGTCCCCTTGTTGCCTGTGTCGAGCACGGAGATCCGACAGCGGGTGAGGGCAGGGGAGAGCATCAAGGGACTGGTGCCTGACCAGATTATCAGTGACGTGGAGAAAAACTATCAGTGATGGAGACGAACAAGCGAACCTATTCAATCATTGTTGTCACCTATAACAATGCCAGCGGACTGGAACGAACGCTCCAGAGCATCCGTCGTCTGGCCTATGCCCAAAAGGAAGTGGTCGTCATCGACGGAGGAAGTCAGGACGGTTCTTTGGATGTGATAGCCAACTATCAGGATATCATCACCACCTCTGTGTCAGAGAAGGATACTGGCATCTATAATGCCATGAACAAAGGTGTAAGGTTGGTGACGGGCGATTATGTGGTCTTTATGAATGCTGGCGATTGTTTTGCCAACGAGAAAGTGCTGTCGCTGGTCGACGCCTACGATGGCGCCATTATATTAGGTGGCGAGAGCTATGGTGGCGAGGTGAGAATGGTGAAAGACAAGATGACGCTCTATGATGTCCTGTCGATGGGCATCAACCATCAGGCTGTCTATTATCGCAGGGAAGTGTTGCAGAAATACGGTTTCGACGAGTCGTACAAATTGACAGCCGACTTCAAGTCGGTGGTCGAACCGTTGGCCAAAGACAAAATAACACTCTCGTGTATTCCAGAAATCCTGGCTGTCTGCGAGGGTGGTGGCATCAGCAAACAGCGATGGCGCGACACGTTGACGGAAAAGCAGCGTATGATAGCTGAGGTGGTGGAGCCGTTCTATAGGGACGACTATCAGAAGCTGGCACGCCTCAATAACGCCATGCTCGACGACTTCATCGTGCTGTCCCACTTCCATAGTCTGTTTCCTCTGGTGAGAGTCATCGCCAAGGTGGCGAGATTCCTCAACGACAAGTTTAAACATATTCCGCTCTGAAGATGAAAGTATCGATATTGGTTCCCGTTTATGGCGTAGAAAAGTACATAGAGAAATGTGCTGTATCGCTGTTTGAGCAGACCTACGAGGATGTGGAGTATGTCTTTGTCGACGACTGCACGCCAGACAACAGCATGCAGCTGTTGGAAGCGGTGATTGCGAAATATCCTGACAAAAGAGCTCAAACAAAGCTGGTGCGCCATGACAAGAACTCAGGACTGGGCGCAGCACGAAAGACAGCTCTGAAGGCTGCCACAGGAGACTTTGTGCTGAATGTCGACAGCGATGACTTCCTGTCGCCAGATGCTGTAGAACGACTGGTAGCCAAGCAGAAGGAAACGGATGCGGATATCGTGACAGGCTGTATTCGTATCTATCGTGGTGATGACCAATATGAAACGCTCCAACTTCCCACAGAGAATCAGGAAACGGTATTGAAAATGCTCTTGATACACCATACAGTGCCTCATAACCTATGTGGCAGACTCGTCAGGCGAACATTATTTACAGAGAACGGCATCAGTCCGGAAGAAGGTGTCAATCAGGCAGAAGACTATGCTGTGACGCCACGATTGTTCTTCTGCGCTAAGACGGTGGCTACCGTGTCGGAGCCCGTATACCACTATCAGATATTCTCTGCAGGCAGCTTTTCCGACCAGATATCGCCACGCCATGTGGAGTCCTTCTTGAAAGCCAACCAACTAGTCGTCTCTTTCTTTCAAGCGCATGACACAAAGCAGACATTCCGTTTTGCGATGGAGACAGGTATGCTGAATACCTATTACGACGCGATGAAAGTAGGACTTACGGTAGACGAGATAAGCAGGAAATGTCATTACAAACCATCAGGGCTGTTCAGCCTTCTTCACCTGCTGACAGCTCATCCCTCAACGCTTCGTCTGTTGAGGTTCTCCTATCTGACCATCAAATGGTTGTATAAGCGTTGGCTTCGCGTACCTTATTAATATTTCTTTCTGACGAAATTAATACACTCTTCCATCACCTTGGCATGCGACAGTTTCATCAGGAGCGCATAGAGCAAGGCTGCAATCACAACTCTTGAGATCATCGCCAGCAACAAAGCATCGAACGATGCTGTGAGGAAGTAGGTGGCCACCATGACCAGCAGGGCAATGAGCATGAAGGGCACCACATCTTTCAGCATGTCAAGGAGTCGCAGCCCGATCATTCTGCCAGCAATGGCCTGCCATACAAACAGCCAGATGACGTTCAGGAGGGAATAGGCACAGACAATGGTCGTGATGCCCTTCTTATGAAGCAGTAAGATGGCCAGCAACTGGACTACAATCTGGCTGATGGTACACCACATGTAAAGGTTTGACTTGCCTCGTGCGATAATCAGATTCTGATAGAGGACATGCAGGGGGAAGAAAGCACCACCAATACACAGTATCTGCAGGAGCAGTACACAGTTGATCCACTTAGGACCTATCGTGCAAAGGATAAACTCATGGGCTACAAGGGCCAGTCCGAACATGGCAGGGAAGGAGAGGAAGGCTGTGAATCGCAGGAGTTTTCTGAAGACATGCAACTCACGGTCCTGCTCGTCGGAGACAGAGACGAACACTGTCTGGGTGATTTGTCCGATCGTATTTGATATGGTGGAATGCGCCATGTTGTTCCATTTGTTGGCTTGTGAATAGTTACCAACGGTATGAATCGGGAACATACGACCAAAGATAAAGGTCAACAGGTGCTGGTTCAGGGTGTTGATGACATTGGTGACCAACAGCTTGACACAGAAGTTGAACATCTGTCGGACAGGACCGAAATCGATATGGAAAGAGGGGCGCCACTTGACATAGTAGTAACGTCCAATGTTGAGGACAATGATGTAAATAAGCTGTTGGCATACCAGGCTCCAATAGCTGAAGTCGTTGAAAGCCAGGACGATACCCGTGATGCCAGAGATGGACAGGGCCCAGAAGGCAAGGATGGCTATCTCCTTGTTCATCATGTTCTTGACCAGATAGGCATGATAGACGATGCCCAGGGCAGAGATGGGAAGAACGAGGAATACCACTCGTGACACTTCGACCAGACAGGGCTGTTTGAAATATCGGGCAATGAGTGGGGCGCAGAAGAAGAGAATGGCGTAAAGGATGATGCTGGCAGAGATGTTAAACCAGAAGACGGAGTTGTAGTCTCTGGCTGTGGGCGACTTCAGGTTGATGAGTCCCTGCGTAAAGCCACTGGCCTGAAGACAGCCTGCCACAGCAGTGAAGATGGTGAGCACCCCCACAATACCATATTCGGCAGGCGTCAGCAGTCGTCCGAGGAAGATGCCTATCAAGAGGTTCAGCACTTGTGTGCTGCCATTGTTCATCGCTCCCCAGAAGAGTCCCTTGGCAGTTTTCTCCTTTAAATTATCCATTCCAACGTGCAAAAATACTACTTTTTATTTGAAAATCAAAATATTATGCGTAAATTTGCAGCCATGAGTGAAATAGTAAAAGTCAAGAAACCTCGTTTGGAGTGGCTCGATGCCCTGCGTGGCTTCACCATGATACTGGTTGTTGCCAACCACGTGGCAGGCATGGGATTCGGTATGGCACCCAAGATGTCGTCGTCCATGCAGTTCCTCATCATGTTCCGCATGCCTCTGTTCTTCTTTGTCAGTGGCTTCCTGGCCTATAAGGCTTCGCAGGTGTGGGACCTGAAGAATCTGGGAACGCTGTTGGCTAAGAAATTCCGTGTGCAGACCATTCCTACCATTGTCTTCTTCCTTTTTGGTGCTGCCATTCTGGGCAAAGACTTTGGCGCTACTGTCGTGGAGTGGATAGGACGACCTCTGAAGGGTGGCTATTGGTTTACCATCGTGCTGCTCTATATGTTTATCATCTATTATCTGTTCAGCTATGTGGAGAGCAAGCTGAAGTGGAAATCGTGGATACCCATCACCCTGCTGTTCTTTATATCGCTGGGCTTTTATGAGACCTGTTACCAACCCAAGTATTTCGCATGGGCCTTTGGATGGCGTGGCGCTCCCAATGAATTTATGGATACCTCGAGCATCAGCCAGCTGTTCCTGTATTTCCCCTTCTTTATCTATGGAAATATTGTGCATCGCTACTGGAATGGTGCGCAGAAGGTGATGGACAGCCGATGGTTCTATCCCTTGCTGATCATCGTGGTGATCTTTGCTGCCCTCGATTCGCTCAAGTGGCATACGTTACGAATGACGTGGGCTGTCATCCCATTGACGTTGGCACGTTTTGCACTGCTGACCATCACGTTTATGTATTTCCGCCATTACCACCAGTACTTTACCAAGTTTACAGTGGTTGGACGCAGCTTCCAGTATATTGGTCGCAGAACGTTGGATATCTATCTGATACACTATCTGTTCATGCCCAATCTGCCAACCATTGGCTCGTTCTTCGACCAGTATCGCCATAATTTCGTGTTAGACACCTCGCTGTCTTTCTTCCTGGCACTGCTGGTCATCGGCTTTAGCATCATCACCTCTAACATTCTGCGTATCAGCCCGTTCCTAAAGAAGTGGCTGTTTGGACGTACATAAATATATGAAGAAGATAGAAGATATTCAGGAACTGCGCCAGATTCAGCTTGGAATACTGGATGCAGTACATCAGTTTTGCGTGTCGCATGGCTTGCGTTACTTCCTGTCGAGTGGCACGCTGATAGGTGCTGTCCGTCATAAGGGCTACATTCCTTGGGACGATGATATCGACATTTATATGCCTCGTCAGGACTACGAGCAGTTTCTGCAGACCTATCATGATGCGTCTGGGGTGTATAAGGCCATTGATCCGCAGCGTGAACCACATTATTATTATACGTATGCCAAGGTTGTTGACTTGCGAACCCGTATGGTGGAGGATGAGATAAAGGGTTATGAGATCAATGTCTATATGGACATCTTCCCTGTCGATTATGTCAGTGATAATAATAAGGAACGCGTGCGTGCGTTTAAATTGAAGAAACTCCTTTATAAGATTCGTCGTTGTAAGATATCTGATTTCAATCCGCTCTATTCCACACTGGCTTATTGGTGCTATAAGTCGTTGCCTTTCCCTGTTTCCTTCGTCAATAAGATGATTCGCAAACTCATCGTGCTGGAGACACCAACGAATACCGTCTGCAATATGACGGAGGCTGGTCCTAAAATCAAAGGCTGTTTCCCTGCTGAGGATATCGCATCAGATGTGGATATCGAATTTGAGGGAAAAATGTATAAGACGATGGTGGGCTATAAGGACTATCTCGAACGGACCTATGGCGACTACATGACACTGCCTCCTGTGGAGCAGCGCGTCACCCATCATTTCGAGGCTTACTGGCTAGATTAAACCCAGATTTTCTTGTCCTGTTTGGTGTATTCAAAGCTGATGGCACCAGCTTTCGCTTTCTCATAAATACGTGAAGCGAAAACAATGTCGTGAAGGGCAATGCCGTAGTTGTAGCTTAAGATACGCTCATCGTTGTTGGTACGACCAGGATTCTTGCCTTGCAATACGTGGTGAATCTCGTCGTATTCGTGGAATTGGTTAAAGTACTTGAATTTTTCTATCTGCCCAGTATCGTCACCAAAAACCTTGTCGAAGAACAGGTCGCAGTTTTGGAATCCACGAACGTGAACGGGAATCACCGTGATGCCTTTCTTGAATAGTGTGTCGTCAGGAAACAATAACTCTGTGGCAACGGTCACACAAGAGATCAACACATCAGCCTCTGCTACAAAAGCATTCTTATCATCAATAATCTCAAACGAGACATTATTATAAGCCTTGAAACGCTCAATGAAATGCTCTGCTTGGTCTTTATAACGCATGAGCCGGATATTGATATCTCTGTTTCTGTTGTCTTCTATGAGGCATAAGGCCACAGCTCTGGCAATATTTCCCAAGCCTATCATGGAGTAGGTATCAGTACCCTCGCGTTGAAAGGTCCTTGCTGCCAAGGCTGCGACAGCTCCTGTACGCATAGCAGTAATCCAGTCACCATCAATCACTGCCAACAACTGCCCCGTTTCCGCATCGTATAGCGTTATGTCACTTTTCAGGGTAGGTGTCTGGCCTTCTATGCGACTTACCAGTTTAATGCCGAAATATTTTTTTCCATTGTGTTCGGGCAGCAGACACGGCATAGTGGTCATGAAGTCCTCCCCCTGTGGATGTACGCTGAGTTTGGCAGGCATTTGTGTATTGTCCTTGGCCAAGAATCCTGCTTTTACCCATTCTATGCATTCTGCAGGGTCGATGTGCAGTTGTTCTATTTGCGACTGTTGGATGACTGAAACCATTTTTCTTAATTCTTAACTCTTAACTCTTAATTTTTAATTTTTAATTTTTTCAGCCCTTCCACCAGCCTTGTATTGTCCTGATGGTCACGAACAGCAATACGCATATACTGCTTGTTGGGATTGAGTCCGGACTTTCCGCTACAGTCACGAGTCAGGATGTTATGTTGCTTGAGCATGTAGATGACAATCTCGTTGGCTGTATAGGGAGGCAATACCTCGCAGAGGAAGTAGTTGGCCTGTGAAGACATCACACGGAAGAAAGGAACCTGGCGCAACTGGCGTTCGAAGTCAGCACGCTCAGCCACAAATTTGGCACAGGCTCGCTGGTAGTCTTTTTCGTGTTTGTTGTATATCTGCATGAAGAACTCAGCAAACGAGTTGAGGTTCCAGATGCTCACCTCTTTCTTAATACGTGCGATGAGCTCCTTGTCAGCTGAGGCAAGGATACCCAGACGAAGGCCAGGCACACCATAGCTCTTCGAGATACTCTTCATCACAGCCATGTGAGGATAGCTTTCCAGTATCTCGTCGCTTAGCAGCGAATTGGTGGCGTAGTCCTCGCTGAAATCGACGAAACTTTCATCGACCACCAGTCGGATCTGGCGTTCCTCGCACCACTGAGCCAGACGAAGGATGTCTGCCTTGGGAATGAAGTTGCCAGAGGGGTTGTCTGGGTTGATGACCAACAGCAGGCGGATATTCTTGTCGCCAAAGAATGCCATCAGGTCGTCAGCACTGTAGCGATAGTCCTCGTTCTGAGGCACAAAGGTCACCTGACTGTCCTTGTCAAATCGGTTGGGATACTCTTCGAACGTTGGACGGATGATTCCAATCAGTTCTCCCCTCCTTTGGAGGGGTTGGGGGAGGCTCTTTATCAGTTCTGCAGCACCATTGCCTGGTACGATATATTGCTCGCTCACCCCAAAGCTCTTGCTGGCAATGAGCGTGTTGACCTTCATGCCAGAAGGATACTCTGTCAGCAATGTGTCGAAGTTGGCACGCAACTCGTCCTTCATCCTGCGACTGGGGAAGTAGGGGTTCACCAGATAGCAGAAGTCGAGCATCTGGGGGAATCGCCAGAAGCCACCATAGCGTCCGTAGTATTTGCGCAGCACGTCCTTTTCATCAGCAAACAAGGCTTCAGCAATGTCCAAGTCCTGCTTGTCGTCTATCTCGTACCACTTCTCCGTACCAATGGGCAGCGCTTTCATCTCATGGTTGTTAAGCATCGAGATGATGCGTAGCACGTTCTCGTAGTATTCATTATTACCCACCGCCTTGGTATAAGCATCGAGGAAGGGCACATATTTTTGCTGCGAGAACTGCTGACTCAGCTTATAGATGTTAACAGTCTTATAATAGGCGTCGACATCATTATAGTCGAAGGCATCCTTCGAGATGAAATTCACGATGTTCTGCTCGTCGTCCAGACGTACCATCGTGCCATCCATCCACGTTTCATATTTAGCAACGAGTGCAAGGTTGGGGTAGGGGTTGTCGACAATCATGGGAATCATCTTGTCGCTGAAGATGAGGTCGCTCTCAATGAGCAGCGTGTCGTCTTCCTGCAACTGGTCCTTGACAAGAGCCAGCGAGTAGATGTTATTGGTCTTGTCGTAGACAGGATTCTCAGCGAAGAGCAATTGGCAACTAGCTGTTAGCTGTTGGCCATATTGCGATTCTAAGTATTCACGCAGTTCCTTACCCTTGTAGCCTACCACGATGATGACACGCTTCAACTGCTGCTTGGCCAACTGACTTAACAGCCTGTCAATCAGACGTACACCATTCACGGGAACCATACATTTCGTATTGTTCTTCGTGTAGTCGCCCAAACGGCGCCCCATGCCCGCTGCTAATATGATTGCCTGCATTATCCTACCTGACTGCCTGGTTTGACGTCTTTCGTTGTTGTTACCACACTGAGGCTCTCGTCGAAGTCGACAGCTGAGAGAATCATACCCTGACTCTCGATGCCCATCATGTTGCGAGGTGCAAAGTTGGCTACGAAGAGGATGCGCTTGCCAATGAGTTCCTCAGGATTCTCATAGAAAGCAGCGATACCAGAGCAGATGGTACGGTCCGTACCAGAGCCATCGTCGATGGTGAACTGCAATAGCTTCTTCGACTTCTTCACTTTCTGGCAGTCCTTCACCAGACCTACACGGATATCGAGTTTCTCGAACTCCTCGAAACTTACAGTATCTTTGATAGGAGCAGCCTTATACTGTGCAGCCTGGTTGGCTTTCTTGGTAGCCTCCAACTTATCCAGCTGCTTTTGGATGGTCTCATCCTCTATCTTCTCAAACAGCAGAGCAGGCTCGCCCAACTGGTGACCAGCCTTCAGCAGGTCGGTAGCACCCAACTGTTCCCATTCGAATGATTCCAGATTCAGCATCTCACGCAACTTCTTGCTGCTGAAGGGCAGGAAGGGCTCGAAGGCGATAGCCAGGTTGGCTGTCAACTGCAAGCAGATATTCAAAATGGTCTCCACACGTTTCGGACCGTGCAACCACTCCCCTCCTTCGGAGGGGTCGGGGGAGGCTTTCCATTCCTTCCAAGGCTCACATTCTGTGATGTAACGGTTGCCAATACGAGCCAGATTCATAGCCTCGAACTGGGCATCACGGAACTTAAACTGGTCGAGCAAGGCCTCTACCTTCTGCTTCACATCCTTGAATTCCTCAAGGGCCTGCTTGTCAACGTCAAGCAGCTCGCCACAGGCAGGAACCACACCGTTCCAGTATTTCTTGGTCAGCTGCAGGGCACGATTCACGAAGTTGCCATAAACAGCCACCAACTCGTTGTTGTTGCGATCCTGGAAATCTTTCCAAGTGAAGTTGTTGTCCTTGGTCTCAGGGGCATTGGCTGTCAGCACATAGCGCAGTACATCCTGCTTGCCAGGCATGTCAACCAGATACTCATGCAACCAGACAGCCCAGTTGCGAGAGGTCGAGATCTTATCGTTTTCCAAGTTCAGGAACTCGTTGGAAGGTACGTTGTCAGGCATGATATACTTGCCATGAGCCTTCATCATCACGGGGAAGATGATGCAGTGGAACACGATATTGTCCTTTCCGATGAAATGGACCAATCTGGTGTCTTCGTCCTGCCACCACTTCTGCCATGAACCCCACTTCTCAGGCTCTTTCTGGCACAGCTCTACCGTATTAGATACATAGCCGATAGGTGCATCGAACCAGACATAGAGCACTTTTCCTTCAGCACCCTCAACAGGTACAGGAATACCCCAGTCGAGGTCACGGGTCATAGCACGGGGCTGCAGATCCATATCCAACCACGACTTGCACTGACCATAGACATTGGCGCGCCACTCCTTGTGGTCTTCCAGAATCCACTGCTTCAACCACTCCTGATATTCGTTCAGGGGCAGATACCAGTTCTTGGTCGACTTCAGAACGGGTGTAGAACCACTGATGGTCGACTTTGGATTGATGAGCTCCGTAGGACTCAGGTCACGTCCACACTTCTCACACTGGTCGCCATAGGCACCCTCGTTGTGGCAGTGAGGACATTCACCAGTCACATAACGGTCAGCCAGGAATTGCTTGGCTTCCTCGTCGTACAGTTGTTCTGTGGTCTCCTCCACCAGCTTGCCCTCATCGTAGAGCTTCTTAAACCACTCTGCGGCAAACTTGTGATGTGTTTCGCTGGTGGTACGACTATAGATATCGAACGAGATGCCGAACTCCTCGAACGAGTCCTTGATCATCTTATGATAGCGGTCTACCACATCCTGAGGCGTGATACCCTCCTTGCGGGCTCTGACAGTGATGGGCACACCGTGCTCGTCAGAACCTCCGATAAACAATACCTCTTCTTTCTTCAAACGCAGATAGCGCACATAGATGTCAGCTGGAACATAAACACCAGCCAGATGACCGATGTGTACACCGCCATTGGCATAGGGCAGTGCAGACGTTACGGTCGTTCTCTTAAACTTTTTTTCTCCCATTGTCTAATGATTTTTTCAATTTTGCTGCAAAATTACGAATAAAAAGTGAGCTGACCAAGAGGTCAGCCCATTTTTCTGTGTTTTATCCGCAATGGAAGTACTGTGTGACCAGTTTTTGTATTTCTTCTGGATAGTTTTCGATGTTTTTACGGAGTGTGGCATCGTCGAAGCTGCGCAGCTGGGCAATGATGCCGTCGATCATAGCTGGTGAGAAGACGTTATGCTCCTCAAACACCTTGCGCTGACGCTCCAGACAGGCTGCTGAGGCCGTGCAGGAATCGGGCAGCTGAGCCAGGGTGGCCAGTCTGTCTGCATTCTCAGCAGCATGGATATTGACGTTGACGTAGGTCTTCTCAGCCACCTCCAAGGCGTCTGCCATCTCGAAACCATGACGACAGGCTACGCAGAGACCAGCCAATAACTGATAGAGGTCGGCACTGCCATCAGGCGAACGCATTTCTACCGTCTGTTTAATACTTGTATCGTAGTTGGTTTTTGGCTCTAACGGATTGGCTGCATGACACATATCGACATCTGCTGCCCAACCTAAAGGTACGCGAACCAGCACGCTGCGGTTTCTGTCACCCCAGCATACATTGGTGGGAGCCTCCTGATGGGGTACCAGACGGAAGTAGCTGGTAGGATTCTTGTTGCCAAAAGCTGTAATAGACGGTGCCAAATCCATCATGCCAGCAATCATCTTGCGGGCACTCTCTGAGAGTACACCGTTTTGCAACATCTGATTCTTGCCGTCTTTCACCATTCTCATGTGGATATGCAGACCAGAACCAGCCTTGCCCGTTGTGATCTTGGGGGCGAAGGTGACGTCGTAACCTAGCTGATAACCGAGGTTTCTGATAATCCACTTGGCCAGCATCAACTGGTCGGCAGCCTGTTCTACGGGTACAGGAAGGAACTCAATCTCGTTCTGCTCGTAGTTCTTGCCTTCGAGACAAAAGTTACCCACCTCAGAGTGCCCGTATTTAATCTGTCCGCCAGCTTGGGCGATATACTGCATACAACGGGTTCTGAACTCATTGGCTTTGGCATAAGGTGCCGACTCGTGATAACCCTTCTGGTCTTGGGCTGGGAAGACGCCCTCATCATCGGAGATGACGTAATATTCCAGTTCACCCATAGCCTGGAATTCCATTCCCGTCACTTCTTTAAAGGCTGTAGCGGCCTTGTGGAGTGTGTGTTCTGGCGACGACTCCAGCGGGTTGCCGTCCTTGTCGAAGAACGAACAAAGCAGTGATACTGTTGGGATCTCAGCAAAGGGGTCGATGAAAGCGGTGCGGAAACGAGGCAGCACATAGAGGTCGCTTGAACCAGCCTGGATAAATGAGAAGAGACTCGATCCGTCTACTCGTTCACCACAAGTCAATATGGTGTCAAGATAATTTAAATCGTTAATGACAAAGTTAAGAGTTTTCAGTTTTCCGTCTCCACCAGGATACATGAAGTTTACCATGCGGATTTCATGATCTACAATGTAGCTGATGATGTCAGCTTTTGTAAAATCTGCTGCAGGTTTCTGCAATGCATCTACGATGGGGTTCGCATTCAGGATGAGTTTTTTGTTGTCCATAATTTTGTTTGAAGTTTGCATTAATATACGAATTTGGTTACAAAAATATAAAAAAATAACCATATCTCAAACTTTTTAGTCAAGAAATGTCCTTTCGCGGTAAAAAAAGTGTTAAATTATTTGTTTCTTAAGAAATAAATCCATAAATTTGCAACGTAAAACCATTAAATAAGGTATGAGAAGGTTTACGCAATACATATCCAGTGTTTTCTTGCTGCTTCTCGTCAGCCAGAAAACCGTTGCTCAACAAGTAACAATTAGCAATAACTTGTTGTACGATGCAACACTGACACCCAATCTCCGACTGGGTGTCAGGTTGTCGCCTCATTGGTCGTTGGGTGTGACAGCCGGTTATCGTCCTTGGCCCACAAGCGACGACACTTCCAAAAAGTGGAAACACTTGTTGGTGTCGCCCGACTTGCGGTATTGGACCGATTCGGTGAATGTTCATCACTTCTTCGGTATCAACCCCGTTTATGTTCACTACAACACATCGGGTGTCAAGATGCCGTTCAACCTCTACAAATTCGACCACGAATTGCGCCGCCAGGGAGACTTTGGCGGTCTTGGCGTTTTTTATGGCTACTCTTGGCCATTGGGTCGTCACTGGAATATCGAGGCGCTGATTGGTGGTGTTGTTGGCTATACCAAATACGATGTTTATCAGTGCGGACACTGTGGTCAGAAGCTGCGTGATGGCAAGAAGTGGTTGGTACTTCCCCAGGCTGCGCTGAATATCGTTTATAACATTCCAGGTCGTCCACGTCCTGTGGCCCGTCCTGTGGAACCGGAGATTCCGATGGTTATACCTGCTGACACTTCAGCTTACACTCAGCATGTTCAGGAAAAGATCGAGGAACCAGTGGTGGTGCCTGTTCCTGACAAGACAGCTCATGTCCGTCAGTTGGCTGAGGATAATCCTGTCATCGCTCATATCTCCGACTACCAGCCGTTCGACCCGAAGCGCAGCTATCGTCGTGAGGGTAATGTGCTGTATGTCTACTATCCAGTGGCTAAATATGTGGTTCGTGAAGACTTCCGTGACAACGGACCGACCTTACGTCGCATCATCGATGTCACTCGTGAACTCCAGAGCGATACAGCTTGTGTCGTGAAGAAGATACAGATTGTCGGTTTCGCATCTATCGAAGGTGGTCAGTGGGGTAACGAACGCCTGGCTCTGCGCCGTGCCAATGCCCTCAAGGCTTATGTTAAGGAGAAGCTGAACGTATCCGACGATCTGTTCGAAGTGGTTAGCGCTGGTGAGGCATGGCCCGACTTCCGCGACTTCGTAGAAGACCTGATGAATGGCAAGGCTAAGACCAAGTGGGTGCCTGTTGCCAAACCTACCAAGGCTGATTTGCAGAAAGTGCTCAACATCATCGACAAGGAGCGCAATGCTACCCGTCGTGAGCAGCGTCTGAGAGCTATGAATGAAGGACGCACCTGGCGTTACCTCCGTCAGGTATTCGGCGACCATCGTAATGCCGGCTATGTCCGAGTATACTATGATTTTGTCCCTGACACTACAGAAACAACGAAATAACAAGATAAATAACGAAAAATTCTATGAATATGAAAAAGTTAATCAACTTTGCAATGTGGAGTCTTATAGTACTCATGAGTACTGTGGGATTCACGGCTTGTACTGACGACAGCACTGCCGAGCAATCTGATGGAGGAATAGCTCCTACAGGTGAGGTACCCGTGAAATTCGTGTTCAATATTTCTACGAATACGGGAAATAGTCAGACTCGTATGACCAGTCAGACGGTACAGGCTGACGGTAATTTCAGAGGTATCGGTGATTGCCGTATCCTGGCATATCAGGTGAAAGACAAGGATGGCAATCCTGTCAACGGAAAGCATGTCACTGATTGGGCAAATGCTAACAAGTTGTTCGACTTGTCTAATGTGTTGGGTAGTGGCGAGATTACCAATGACAATTCTTCTCGTGTCCTCGAGTTGTCAATACCTAATGGTACCAATGCCCTGATGTTTTATGGTAAGGCCCCCAAAATGCTGGGTGACAGCTCTGATGTGAAGCAAGGTCATATCAACAGCTTTGTTTTCCAAGACAATACTGAGGGTAAATCGAAGTTTATGCTGGTACCCAGAGTATCGCAGTATGAAATAGATGCCGAGGGTAACGAAACAGCGGTTGAGACACAGGAGTATAAGGTTTGGACACAGATTCGTAAACTGTTGACAACTATTCTCAATCGCATTGTGAGCAATGGCCTGCACATTGAGGAAAGTAAAGGTACTATTGGCACCAGAGACCTGCGTGCTCATATCTGGTGGCCAACAGGTGACGTTTCCAACTATTCTTTGGAAGGTCCTCTGGTCGATCTGTCAAAGCTGACTCCTGCTGGTAAGGGTATTGTAACTGTTAACAAGGATAATAGTAATGTAAGGGATTTCTGCGACAGCGAAGAAAATGGTGAGGTGACATTGAATTACAAGGATGCTTCTGGCGCTGATCAGACTGTAGACCTTCCTTATACTGGTGCAACAAAGTCGCTCAAGACCAATGTGGACACCTATGTTCACAATTTAGGTACCATTGACTGGAAAGAGTATGGAGCAGAAGCCCTGAAGGCTAACCATACGCTGACCCCATTGGAGGAAATTCTTGGCAATGCTTACAATAGCTTCACCATTATGAAGACAGATGATAAGGGTGAGATTTCTGAGATCCGTGCTGGTTCGTCTGCAGCTATCATTCGTATGATTGAAGACCTTTGGACGGTGACCAATCAGGTGCAGTATGCCACGCCGACCTCCCTGCCAGAGGCCCAAGCTCAGGCTTTAGCCCAGCGTATATCCACTCGTTTCCTGGCCTATTTCACAGGCAACATAGACGAGAAGACTGGTATTGTTTCAAATTGTCAATTGAAGGTCCCGAAAGACTTGGTTGAGAGAATAAAACTGTATGAGGATCCTAATGCTGATGAGACTTATAGTGTCGTTAAAGACTCTCAAGGTCCTACAGCTCTCGCCAATATCAACAGCTTCCCCTGCTGTCCATTGCTGAAGATGCCAGCAGGTAGCACTCAGTTATCCTTTAAGAACGGTGAGTTTAAGTTCAATGAGACGATGGCTGCCTATGGTATGGGTATGACTGACGTATCGCCCTTGAAATATACCTGGCCTGCCGAGTTGCTGTATTATGGCAACAGTCCGTTGCGTACCAGCGAAAAGACACTTGATGCCACTAGCTATCCTCATACCGTGAGCACTTGGAGCAACGATGCTACTTGGGAGAATATGAAAGACGGAGGTTCTGCTGTTTGGACAGGTAACTATGTGTCGCCATCAACCCGCAGTGTCGCTATGAAATATAACATCAACTATGCTACAGCCCTGCTGGCAACAGCTATCTATTACGACACAGACGAGTTGCAGGACAACAATGCAGCCCTGCATCCAGGTGAAACCAACAAGGTGATCAGGGTGACCGACGAGGCTCGTTACACTATTAATGAGGAAACCCGTTTCGGTGGCCAAAAGTTTGAGCTTACCGGTATCGTGATCGGTGGTCAGCCCAGAGAGGTTGGCTGGGACTTCCTGCAGAAGACTTCGAATCCTGATAACACCTTTACTTATATGGTGTATGATAATGAGATACCCAAGAATGGTGGTACATGGGGTGGCAAGATTCCTGGATTTACTGATGCCAAGTCGTCCAGTGCATTCAATTATACGTTGGTTTGGGATAACTGGAATGCTGCTCAGATCAACAATACTCAGGACCCCGTATATGTTGCTTTGGAATTCCGTAACTGTTCAGGTACCGACTTCTGGGGTACAGATAACATGATTCGTGATGGTGGTACTTTCTACCTGATTGGCAAGCTGGATCCCAACACCAAGTATGACAGTGATAAGAAAGAAACCATCCAACTGAGTCAGACCGACCTTTCCGAGGGTATCATCTGGCCTAAGGATGGTACGCAGGCTCTGCCTCCATACGATGAAAATGGTAATACTATCAAGCAGCGTCGTGTGTTCATGCAGGGTTACAGGACTATTGCCCGCTTCGGTCTGGGTAAGAATTCTCTCCAGCATGCCTATCTGACGGTGCCCGACCTGCGCTCTGCCAATATCTCACTGGGTCTCTCGGTAGATATCGACTGGAAGGCAGGACTGGAGTATAATGTAGTCATTGGAGAATAGTAACATTCTGATAATTCGCATGAGACGAAAGATAGAACATATCGTATATCTGTTGCTGTTGGTTGCCTTGGTGTTGCCATCAGGCTGTTCTACGATCGATGACGATCGGAGTGACTGTCCTGAGGATATTCCGACACCACCGCCTGGTCCGGAACCACCGGCTCCCAAGGACTCATGCCAACTGGATTATGAGTTGCGGTTGGTTACCAACATGTCGACAGAGTTGTATACAGAGTTAACCACGCAGACAGAAATCAGCGTGGCAGAAGAGTTGCGCACCCATCTGGCTGCCATCTTCACTGACTTCGCTCATGACGTCGATCTCTCGTTCTATGATACAGTGGGCGACTCTGTCCGCTTACAGCACGACCAGCATGTGATGGATGCCAATCAGGCCAGCTATACGCTGAATCTGCCAAAGCGTCAATACATGCATCTGGCTGTAGCCAATGTGGTCGACAATCATGTTGTCAGCCTTGTCAATGATAAGCAGTGTCATACTTCACAACTGCTTCAGGAGACGGGCGACACCATTTCCTCGCATACCACAGGATTGTTCACGGCACGTCTGCCAATGGAAATCCTGGAGGGTGTCGATCAGGAATTCAACGTCCACCTCTATATGGCCAACTGTGCTACTACGCTGGTTATCGACACCATCGGCAGTGGCATCCGCGACCTGAAGGTATATACCACAGGATTCGCAACAGGATTCAACATCGCCGACTCTACCTATTTATATATAGATACGCCTCCAATTGTTCGCACCGTTCCTGTGGCTACCGATGTGGCTGGTCAGCAGACTTTCTGTTCTGTCTCGTTCCCGTCTCCGGAAGTGCCCAGCACTCGTACGGTTATCGAGACGACCGACCCGTTTGTGTCACCAGAGAGCGAGAACAGCCTCTGGGAGTACCGGGTCTATGCTACGACAGCCACTGGTAGTGTGACAGAAAGCATACTGTATGTCAAGTCGCCACTCCGTGCCGGACAATTGAAGGTTATCAAGGCTAAGATGTATGCCAATGGCTCGACCGAGTCTGATGACCGTAGTGTCGCCATCAGTGTGACGCTCGACTGGAACCCTGGCGGATCTTATAACCCAATTCTATAGGCAGTGAAATATTTTGGAATCCACATATCGCTCATCCTCCTGACGATAGCCTTGACAGGCTGTCGCGAGGATAACGGCTTGGTTCAACAGCCAGCCAATGAGGATTATGTGGTTGCTGATATGGCCTTCTCCCTTTCCACACCGTCTGTCGGAGTAACCCGTATGAGTGCCGACATAGTGCAGGCCTATGGTAATTTCCGTGGCATTACCGATGTGCGCATCATCCCCTTTGCTGTCGATCCGGCAGTCAATCAGGTGACTGCTACTACTTCGCCCAAACTCTTCGTCGTGTCAGGACCAGGTTATGAGGCTTCCCAGCGACTCTTCTACTACGATAACTGCACGTTTATGACGGGTACCAATGCTGTGCTTTTCTATGCCAAAGCACCTCATAGTGCTGATAGCCAGAAGGCTGAGAACGGATCGCTGATAGCCTACTATCCGCCACGCATGAACCCCTCAGGCATCACTTTCAGTCCTGAGTCCATCGTTGAGTCCGACGATGTTCCTGAAGATGCACAGGCACTGGCTGATTATTTGACAGCTGTTGCCAAGACGCTTAATCCTGCTGCATCAGCCGATATGAAGGAGTTGTACAACAACTTCATAGGATTGAGCGAAGGTAGTGTGTCATTACTCTCTGGTGCCAGGAGCAACGTGGTGGCCCATGTAGAGTCACTGAAGAAGTTGCTGACAGAGCTGAATACGGTAGAATCGCTAAAGGCAAAGAGTGATATTGAGGCTTTGGAAGTGCCAGCTACGAACTATCCTGCCTCTATGGGATTGCCTGATGGTGCTGCTGTATTGCGCTGGGCAGTGACGAAAGACTGTTTCGAGGTACAGACCAAGCGTTCTACGCTGGCTGATATCAATGCCATCAACCACTTCGCATATCCTGCAGAGCTCTATTATTATGCCAACAGCATGTTGCGTACCTCGTATTATGAACTGTCTGCCGAGGCATATAAGAATGAGAAAAATGAGGCATGGGCTACTGTTCTTGGCACGGAATCTATGCATTTCACCTCAGCCCCCGTGTCTGGCGACACGAAGGCAGTGGCTATCCTGAATCCTATCCAGTATGGTGTGGCCAATCTGAAGCTGAAGTTACTGAAAACCACTACTGAAATCTTGAAGGACAATAAGGAAAAGAATGAAGTGGCAGTGGGTAAAATAGCAGAAGGAAAGTTCCCCCTGACGGGTATCATTGTCAACGGACAGCGTAAGGTTGGCTTCGACTTCATGCCTTTGAGCGGAAATGATGAGAACGACTACTTCGTCTATGACAAGGTGGTGAAGGCCAATAGTGAAGCGATGGGTGTCTACCTGTGTTCTGACAAGGACCAGGATCCGATGTTCACCCTATTGCTGCCCAGCTCTAACCAACAGAAGATCACCGTGCTCCTTGAGTTCTTGAACAAAAGTGGCCAAGACTTCCGTGGCTTGGGTGGCATCATCTATAATAACACAAAATTCTATCTGGCTGGCGTCATCAACCCCACGCTGGATGAAGATATCAAGAAGAAATCGGGTGGCAGAGTGTTCAAATCTGACGAGACCACCACGTTGACCGTAGAGGTCAAGTCGTTGGCCAACGCCTATAATGTGATGCCCAATCTGCTGTCGCCTCGTCTGGAACTGGGTGTCGAGATGAAGACACAGTGGAGTCAGGCCACCCCAACCAATGTTGAAATGTATTAATGATATATATATAATAAGGTGTAAGATGAAGAGTGCAGGAAGATATCTCCGGATGATGATAAGTAGCATGCTGGTCATGTTGCTGTTCACAGCCTGCAGTAGCAGTAGCGACGAGGCTCGTGAGCTGCCCACACTCGACATCTATATTTATGCCCCAGACCATGCTATGCCTACCCGTAGTGAAAGTATGGCGTCGCTGCCTGTAGAAAATGAGGTCAGGTCATTACAGATATGGGTCTATCAGCATGATAACGGTAATACATTAGGCACCATAGAACTCTCTGAAGACCAATTGGCTAATCTGAACAGTTCGTTGCATGGCGAGGTCTATCACATGGAGATGACGGAGGAGTTTGCTGAAAAGAAACCCAATGTCGATGTCTATGTGTTGGCTAATGTTAGGACGAGCAACTGTGGTATAGAGTATCACTCAAACCTCTCACGTTCGAGTCTGGAGGATGCCAGGATCGATGAGAACTATTTCTGTCCGGTTGTCGAGGTGCCAGAGGCTGGCTTCCCCATGTCTGGCGTGTTGAGAAATACAGCAGTTGGTGGCAAGAACCCCGTGTTCCGTATCACCACGACGCAGCTGATGCGTACCGTTTCGAAGATTCGTTTCGTCTTCTCTTCATCGACTATAAGAGAAGAAACGCTATATATCGATGGCGTGAAGCTCGATGCACAGATGATTCCTAAATTGGAATATCTGTTCCTCAATGATGAAAATCCGACATATCGTATCAGCGGTAGCTATAATAGCGAGGAGATCACATTGCTTGGTGCGGATGCCGTTGCTCCTGTCAACAAGAGTCCCGATCCTGAATATTATAAATATAACGGACAGGCTAACTACGCCACGATCATCGATGAAGCTGTAAAGGATAATCTTTTGACAGAGGCACCCTCTGTCTATCTCCGTGAGAGTGACAAGCAACTGCAGGGCACTATCTACTATCATGTGGGTAACGACCTGGCACCTCGTACAGCACGCTTCTCGATGGCTGAGGTAACGGCAGACAACCGTTTTGCCCGTAACCATACGTGGATTGTTTATGGCTACTATAGTGCCTCCGGACTTGTGGTGTCTGAAGTAGACGTTACTGACTGGGACGATGGTGGCACAACAGATCAAGATGTATATAACTGGTAAGAAGACAAAGAATGATGATGAAGACTAAGATATGGATATCGCTGATAATGGCAACAGCCTGGCTGCTGACCGCCTGCTCTTCGGAAGAAGCTCCGAAGCAGGGTGGTGAGGAGCCTGCGGAGACAAGTCGTCCGTTGCAGCTGTCGTCTATCACCCGTACTGGTGGTGAAGCAAACCTGAAGGATGTGGGAGATATCCGACTCTTTATGACTCGCGACATTTCAGGGGCATACTACGAAGGTACCATCATGAATACGGAAACGGGTTGGAAACCGTATGTTAGCGCCAATGCTGAGGCTTACCATATCTATGGCTACTCGCCCTCAGGCATTGCAACCACTTCTCTCAGTCATCTGACAGGAAAGAATGACTATAAGGAAGGTGCTGTCCTGACGCTTAGCGGACTTCCTGCAGCTACGTCTGCTGATGTCTGTGTGGTGGCAGGCGTTGATAACGAAGCTGAAAATCTTAAAGAGGGCGGCTATGCCTTCGACAACAATGGCGATAAGGAGCTGAGCCTGCTGCTCGACCATATCTATGCCAGCGCCACTTTCAATATGACGATAGGTGCCAACTACAGCAAACTGCGCACCATCAGGCTTAAGTCGCTGGGCTTTGAGAAGGAAGGCGTGGGGGAAATCAATGTCACCCTGACTATGAAAGCAGGCGAAAATGTGAAATACGACTACCAGTCGGCCAGTACCACCACCAAGCCATTCGATATGTTTACCGACGAGGATGGCAAGGAGCTGGATACAAAGACGCCTCTCGTCATCACAGGCTATTTTGCACCGATCCTCTACGACGGGCTGACGCTGGTATGTACTTATGACGTTTATGACGATACGGGTAAGACGCTGATTCGAAAGAACAGCACCTCCCGCAACAAGATCAATATTCCCAAAGAAAAACAAGGGCGTGGCTATAGGCATACCGCCACCCTGACGGTGGAGCCTACCTACCTCTATCAACTCTCTGATGCTGATTTGGACAATCCGACGATTAATATCAATTGAAGAAAGAACAGTGAAGAACTATAATAATATAAAAGGTACGCGCGTGAGGAGTAGCTTCCGTTTGCTTCTCCTGATGCTGCTATTGTTATCGTTTAGTAAAGCTGAGTCTCAGATCGTCATTGGTGGCAATGTCTATGGCGGTGGTAATGCTGGCGACACGGATGGAAGCTCCTCTGTCACCGTCTATGCAGGTGACGTCAACGCCGTCTTCGGCGGTGCCCGTAAGGCCGACGTGAAAGGTAATGCCTTTGTTCATATCGATGGCGAACATGCCTCTGACTATATTGTTATTAATAAGGTATATGGTGGTAATGACATTTCAGGTACTATCAATGGCAGTAACGCCAAAGTGCCTAAGGAACTGACTGAGGTCATCAAAGATGGAATGACTGATGCGCAGAAGCAAGGAAAGAATGCTGTCGATAACACTTGGAATGCCTTCCTCCGTATCTCCACAAAGCTCGATGCTAATGGCAAAGAGACCGCCGATGCCCAGAAGATTTATATTGGCCAGCTCTTCGGTGGCGGTAATGGCGACTATGACTATACTTCAGATGGTAGTCCTTATAAGGGATTAGCCTCCCCTGTATTAGGCAAGGCCTATCTTGAAATCCTTGGCGGTTCCATCGTCTATGCCTATGGTGGTGGTAATGCTGCAACTGTGTCGGAGAACACAGTCATCTGCGTGGATAACCCCAGTAAGGTGGTTAATAGTATTAAAGACAAAGATGGTCACGAACTGCTGACGACAGATCGTTTCCAAAAGCAGATGGGCATCAATACTGGTTTCTCTTATCCTAGCAGCGATGCCTTCCAGATTGGCCGTTTCTTCGGTGGTAACAACAAAGCCGATATGGCTATCCGACCCACATGGAATTTGAAGAGTGGTCTGATCCGTAACCTCTATAGTGGCGGTAACCAGGGCGCCATGACTCATCCTCAGGGCATCTTCCTGCCAGTCCGTTCTGATGGTATGAAGATAGATAATGTCTTTGGCGGATGTCGTATGGCTGATGTGAATCCAGATAAGAATCCAATTCCAGAAGAAACTATCGAGGGAACCCTGATGCCTGCTGGTTATGCCGCCCGTGTACTCATTGAGGGTGGCGACATCAATAATGTCTATGGCGGAAATGATGTCTCCGGCAATATCTATGGTGGTAATGCTGTGGGTATCCATAGCAATATCAAGGGTGATGTCTATGGTGGTGGTAACGGTTCTTATCCTTATACTGACAATGCTGCTCTGAAGGGCCATGATATCTATGGTGACCTTTACTATGGCGACTTTATGACGGAAAAAGGCTATACTTCTTCTGTCGACGCACTCAAAGCCTTCCGTCCTAATGCCGAGTCTGTGACTATCCGTGTAATCGGCACGGAACAGAAAAAGACCATTGTCGGTGGTGCCATTTACTGTGGCGGTAACAGTGCTACGCTTCACAGTGAGTCCGCCGATGCGCATGTTGGGGCAGAGTTGAAGATTGGTTCGTATGTCATTGCTGACAAGGTATTCCTGGGTAACAATGGTGCCAACATGGTGAAGAGCAGTAAAGCCGATGATATTCTTCAGCTATTAGCCAGTACAGATAAGACTGGCAATGGTTCGAAGTTCAACTCTATAGATTTGACACAAGAGGATCAGTTTAATAAGTACATGGATGGTGTGACGATGGATGTCATGCCTCGTGTAGTCTTCGATGATGTAGGTGTCTACGAGCCATATTCCACCTATTTCGGTTCGTTCTATTGCGGCGGTAACGTTGGAAGTGTGCGGTATAATGGTGCCAATACCATTAACTTCAAAGACAAGGTTGTGGTCTACAACAAGGTCGTGGGAGGTAGTAATGAGGCCAATGTTTATAAGAGCAATTACAATGCCCAGTACTTGGGCGGACTGCTGGGAGACCCCGATGCAAACGGCAACAAACTCATCCTGAACTTCGAAGGTCTGAAGATCCAACCCATGCGCTGGTATGTGCAAAGAGATGCCAATTATGATATAATAAAGGATGCAGAAGGCAATCCTATCTATATCCTTGACCAATATGGTAACCGCCAGTTAGAGTGGAACACCGTCAAATACGATCCAGCGACAGAATCATTTAAGCCTGTCGCACCAGTCTTGTCAGGAGGTGAAGGAGAGAAAGCATCTGCTGAAGATTTGACTCGCCGTCTTTTCGGTGGAAATATCTATGGTGGCTGTTACAGTAACGGTCACGTGGAGGGTAATGTGATCATCAATCTGAATGCCTCTATCCATGAGCGCGACAGACTCTTCGATAAGACCGATGAAGGAGATATCCTTTATGAAAATATAGAGCAAGGAAAATATAAGATTTCTGAGCGACATACCGGTGTTATTCTTTCTGAGCAGGGTATGGATGTGTTGGGTGCTGCGCTGAATGTATTCGGTGGAGGCTATGGTGGTGACTCCGAAATTTGGGGTAGTGCCACCATCAACCTGAACAAGGGTTACACCTTCCAGATCTTTGGTGGTGGTGAGGCCGGTGCCATTGGTAAAGCAAAGGATCATACGCCAGATCCTAATGATCCGACAAAGCATAATTTGGAATATGAACCCAACGAGGCTTACAGCACCTACATCAACCTGAATGGTGCAGCCAATCTCCCAGGTGTGGCTCGCGGTGCTGCGGGCGACAGCGACGATATGGCTGATTGTGAATTCATCTATGGTGGTGCTTTCGAAGGATTGATAGCGGGTAGCACCCACATCAACCTGAATAACGGTCGTATCTTCAACTCCTTCGCAGGCTCTTGTAATGCAGACATTCTCGGACATACTGAGACTTACGTGGGTCAGAACGGATTCCCCTGGATTCGTGACCATATCTATGGTGGTAACGACCTGGGTGGAAAAATCTATGGAGCAGCGAAGTTCCATAGTCGCATCCGTGATGAAGTCAAGAGCATGGTAGATGGAAACTATGGTGTCGCTTCATATATGGAGTATACCCAGGGTAGAGTAAGGTCTATCTTAGGCGGTTGTTTTGGTAACTATGATTACAGTGAGGATGCCTATAAGACTCGTGTCGCTACCAAGCCCTATCTACACAATTCTTTCGTCAATTTCAGACCAAACTCGAATGCCAATAATGTGGTCGAGAAAGTCTTTGGTGCGGGAGAAGGCTATGCGGGCGATCGTGAAGGTGACAAGGGCCAGGATCATAGCTATGTGCTCATTGATATCCCTGATGGCGTAGAGAATTTTGCTAATACCGAGATCTTCGGTGCAGGTGCCTATAATGGTCTTGGTATGCGCTATACCGCTGCAGAGACCTTTGCGGATAACTTCGACCTCAACGAAGCCTCTGCAGTCATCGACCTGTTGCGTGGAAAGGTGGGCGCTGCATACGGTGGTAGCTATGAACAGGGTATCACCCGCCGTACATTAGTCAATGTACCCAAAGGCTCCACCATTAAGATTGGCAGCATCTTTGGCGGTGCATACGGTTTCGATGCTTATTTGCCTTGCGATGTTTACGAGGCTAATGTGAACTGGCTGACTCAGAGTGAGGATGCCTATCTGATTTCAAATAATACAGATTTGACGAAGGGTTTCATCTATGGTGGCAACAATAATGCACGCCGTACCCTATATAGCAAGGTCAATATCAGCTCCCCAGTCAGACAGAAACATTATAAATATGGTATGACTACTGGCACGGTTTATGGTGCAGGATGTGGTCCTCTGACCTGGAATGAGTATACCGAGGTCAATCTGAACGATGGTGCGAAGGTCTATGAGGTCTATGGCGGTGCTGAGGCCGGTAGTGTGATGAGTGCCGAGAGTGCGCAGAAATACATAGCTTTACATCCTAACGATTTGTCTGATGAGGCTTGGAAGACCGCCTGGTCTTTGGGTGGCGATTATGATGCGGGGACATTCGCTAATGGCTATGCTAATAATACTTATACAGCTAATGCCTACACCAATCTGAACAACCCATTGGTGAGGGTGGCTGAAATGGATGATAGAAGCAACAAGACCTATCGCTACAATACCAACGTCATCATCCACAAGGGTGCCTACGTAGGCAACTACGCTTATGGTGGTGGACTTGGTAAGGAAGGACAAGCCTTTGTCGGCAGCGGCGATGTCTACGGCACCACCTATATTGCCCTCCTTGGCGGCACCGTGAATAAGGATATCTATGCAGCAGGAACTTCGGGTGCTGTATACAATCTCTTTGGTGCAGATAACCTCACGGCCAGTGCCAACGCCTTTATTGCAGGTGGTTCTTGCCGTAATGTCTATGGTGGTGGTTGGAAGGGCGATCTTGGTCGCCATACTGGAACAGAAACTAACCCCAACAGTACCGAAGGCGATATTCTTGGTGAGAGCCATGTGGTCATTGGCATTCGTCCTGATCAGACCAATAAACCAGACAACTATGGATTCTATAACGGCATACCTGCCATTCAACGTAATGCCTATGGCGGTGGTGAGGGTGGCGCTGTGTTTGGCGATGCCCACCTGACCATCAATAATGGTTATATTGGTTACGAGTATAAGGATGGTAAGTATGTGGAGAAGGTCGACGATGAGACTTACTATATAGAAGGTGCTTATGCTGGCGAGGGTCGTTTGAACGACTGCGGTAATGTGTTCGGTGGTGGCTATGATGTCAGAAGTAGTGTTGATAATACTTATGTCACAGTATGGAACGGTACCATCCGTAATAGTGTGCATGGTGGTGGTGAGATTGCTACGATAGGTCGTGGTGCGACAAAGGAAAGTGGTACGGCCAATGCCACCCGTACATTGCAAGGTATCTATAAAGCCGGTAAGACCAATGTCGAGATATATAATGGTCATATACTCCGCAACGTGTTTGGTGGCGGTAAGGGCTATAACCTCTGGGGCTATGGTCAGCAGGGTACGCTCTACACCGATGGCTATGTCTTCGGTAAGACCGAGGTACATGTTCATGGTGGTGAAATAGGTACTTCAGAAGGTCTGGCCAGTGGTTATGGTAATGTGTTTGGTGCTGGCGATGTAGGCTATGTGTATAGTGCAGGATTCTTCAGCGAAAAGACGATGGCTAAAGAGGGCACTGGTTCGCCAGACCACCACTATTATTATGGCTCCGATGGCAATCTGACGGAAGACTGTAAGGTGGTCGTATCGCCTTATCTGCAGGTCAAGCCTGGACATACCGTCACCTATAGCGGTAAGACGTATGGCGCTTACGAATATGTGCCAACCGATTATCTGAACACGCTGCCCAAGAAGAATGCCAACGGCCAATGGCCTGCTGCCTGGGACGCCCTCGACGTTGGTACGGATAGCAATGAGCGTGGTGTCACTATTCGCAATGCTGTGTTTGGCGGTGGTAACGTGTCGTCGAACAGCGATAATACCTATGCTAATGCTACAACCGTCTATGGTAATACGACGGCTACGCTTTACGATGTCTATCATCGTGACTTCATCACTGTTGGTACTGAGCACACTGGTGGACTATATGGTGGTGGTAACCTCTCGGTGGTTGATGGCTACCGTGAGCTGAACATCACCAACTATGGTACCGACTACTACGGACTGACCTCTCGCATCACGTTGGATGAATATCGCAATCTCTCAAACCGTGAGCGTGCCTACTTCCAGTTGGAGTATGTATGTACCAAAGAGGGTGGTGTCACCATTGGTGGCGAAGCCTTTGAATATGGTCAGCGCCTGTCTGAGGAAAAATATCTGAAGATGATAGAGGCCTATCCGGGTTCTGAACAATATTGGGAGCCCTTCGGCTTCTGCTCTATCTATGCCGGACGTCTGCTGAACACTATTCAGCGTGCCGACCTTTGTGGTGTGTTCGGTAGCCGTATGGTGCTGCAGGGTGCCAAGGACCGTGTGGCTGACGTGGCAGAGAATATCGACTATACCATCAACCGTGTGGGAGAGCTGTCGCTCAACCAGCGCCGATCGCTCATTCCTGAAGACAAGAACACCGATGAGGAGCTGCATGGCAACTATTTCGGTATCTACAGTTTGGTGAACTATATGGGTAACCTCACCAGCGACGTGCACTTTAGTGATAATTATGTGAAAGGCGATGGTACCGAGGATAAAAATCAGAGCTTCTTTAAATATAAAGGTGACAACTACACCAAGAACAACCGTAACAATGGTAAGAGCTTCAATCAGGTAGCTCTGGCTTCTGGTGTGTTCCTCGAGCTGACCACTGAGAACAGCACGAAGGAGCATAAGGAATACGGTTATGTGACGGGTGTCGTCGAGCTCGACCTGATCAATGTGAAGCAAGACCAGGTGGGTGGTGGCTTCGTGTATGCCAAGAACGAGCACCGTGTGCCTATTGTCTATCCTAATATGAAGAACGTCATTCTTTCTTCGTATAACAAACAGGAGAACGATGAGGCTGTGACATACAAACGTCTTCGTTACTCGGCTGATCAGGCAGGCGACTGGTCGTCAGCAGGATCTTATATTTTAGGTACGGGCAAAGCTTACGAAGTGGTTCCTTACCAGACCTCTGGTAACTTTATCCATCCGTCGAAGCGTATCATCGACGACTGCTATCCTGTTAACAATGCCTATATCATCGGTTCTGCCAACTATTCTGAGGCACACTACTGGTATGTGAAGGGTGAAGTCTATATCTACGACCAGAAGGTATCGGCCTATACAGGTAGTGCTACAGCTTACTCGAAGGCTGTCAACCTGCCGCTGACCATTACCGCTGCTTCTCATGGTAAGCTGCAGCTGCTGAATGTGAAGCCCAACCTCTACGCATACTATACTGATAATGATGGTTCAACCGTTAAGATTGGAACAAACGGCAAGGACGGCAAGCCCATTGAGAATGTGATGGTCAACAACGAGAGCGACAGCTACCAGTTGAACGACGTCATCACGTGGTGGGATTGGAACAACCTGTCGTATCGTGAGAAGCAGTACTTCGTCGAGATGACTTACGTCAACTGCGTCACCGTCACGGTTGACGGTACGGAGTATGCGCCTGGAACGTATGTGATGGACGATAAGGATTTCAACACGTTCAAGGCCACCACTCATACTATTGTGAAGACTGATGGTGAGAAGGTTACTGACGTCACGGAGGTGTTCCGTCCGTCTAACGACATTGGTCACGATACGGGTTATGTGCTCACCTTCGACATGAACAGTCCTGCTGTCTGGGACGACTACTACACATCGACGACAGGCTCAGAGAAGATAACGAAGGCTGCTTATGAGAAGAAGTTGGCCGATGCAGGTAATGACCCAGTTAAGATTCAGGCTGTACTCGATGCTTGGCGCGAAGGTCCTACCTTCACACCTGCTACCTCAGGTGTCTATGGTCAGCGTCAGTATGAGGTTGGCGACATCATAACTGCTGAGACCTACGAGAACAACAAGCAAGGCTCTGGCCAGCAGGCTACGGTGGAAAAGGCTTATGTGGCTATCGCACAGGCTACCTATACCTATGGTGGAATCACGAAGACGCTGAATCCTGGTACAGCTATCCCAGAGTCAGAGTATAACAGCCTCAGTGCTGATCTGAAGGCATCCTTCGGTTCTGCATGGCTCTGCACCAGCACGGTGAAGTTCACGAACGAGAGCTATATGATTAATGGTGAGTTGAAGACGCAGGCGGAGATTGACCAGATGAAGGCCGATTATCCTGCTCTCGTCACCGATCTCGACA
>JAEEGH010002861.1_pt1 | contig 45946 bp, 30 predicted proteins | sample 9134181 | NCBI WGS metagenome assembly JAEEGH01 (sample SAMN16246544, study PRJNA631951) | gut metagenome | biome: gut microbiome; feature: rumen; material: DP-attached | host: Bos | place: Iran: Karaj | collected 2018-10
CACTTCCAGTCCCACAGATTGTTATTACCGCAGAGACCTTACGGACGACAGCGGCTATTACGCCATCTACAGGAACTTCCGTTACCGGATCCGGATTACGGGTGTTTCCAAGGCCGGTGCCAGTACGCCTGCGGCGGCCGGCAGCACGGGCGGTAGCGGAGATGTGTCTTCAAATACGGAAGCACAGGGTCTTACCGATATATCGGATGGCACTGGCCGTATTATGGTGGAATACACCTCCAAAACTTTGGTGGAACAAACTGCGGAAGTAACGCTTAAGTATAAGTTCATCCCGGATGTGGAACACGACACTCCGCAGAACGATGATGTCACCATTACCATCAATCCGGGTGGACCTGCCGGAGATGTAATCCGTAATTCAACCTCCATTTCCACCGCAGGCAGATCTACGATAGGCGGCGGAGCAGGGGATCATGGAATCATTGTCATTGATGCTACGGACGATGCCAGTGACGGATTCCGGACACTGCGCTTTACCACGAATACACCGGAGGCTCTTAGAAAGAACCAGACCATCCGCATCAGCGGCCACGTAAGTGCAACCGCCGTGGTGTACCGCGACATTACCTATTATCTGATGGAACGGCAGACTATGGCTGTTTCCTGTACTCCCAGTGTGGAGGATGTTATGGGCCAGCAGGTAAATGTGAATATTGGTATCCCCAAGGACCTCCCGGAATCCATGTTCCCGCTGGTATTCAACATTGAGGCGGAGAAACTCAGTATCACGCCTTATATCTCTTCTGAGTGGGCCGATGAAAACCTGCCTGTAGAGTCTGGTACCACGCTGGTGCCCAATAAGAGTTACCCTTCGTTCCATTTCAAGCGGACGCTCAGTTATGACGAATATTCCGGAACGGGCCTCTATGCCGGAAGGGGACTCCCCGAGGGAGATGGTGGTGTGGTGATGACCTGCCACTTCAAGACCAACAAGGATCAGAGCGCCAGCAATATCTACGTGTCAAACGAGTACTTCAACAGGGGAGGTACTCAGTTTACAAATTACCACGTCTACGATTTTACCAATCTTAAGTTTAACAGGAACTGGCTAACGGCCGTTGGTTCTCCGGTTAACTTCTCTTTCTATATGGATTCTTCGGATTCCCAATTGGAAACAGGACGGAATGTAGAGGTGAGACTGGACGGCTTGGTCCCGGCCAATAATGACGTGCTCACCCTCCTCCCCGGAACGACGAATCGTTACACTTATCGCCACGCCAATTCTAACCCCTACGTTACGTTAGCCCTTAAGACGGATACCGGCTTTAACGGGGAGTATAGTGTTTACCTTTCTTCTGGTACGGCCTATCATTCCGCTTCGCTCACGAATACGGATGTACCTAAGTCCACATTTGAATCCCCCACGTTCTCAACTGTGTTCTCAGGTAATGGCTGGCCTGCAACCTTCAGCTTCACCATTCCCACTTCGTATGAAATGCCCGCAGAAGGTATCGACATTGAGTTGGGGCTCACGAATCTGGTTCCTACCGATGATAGTGGCATCAATAAAGTAGGTGGAAAGTACTACTACCATGTTACCAGCACGGGTACCAAGACTTTGAATTTGAAAACAACTGACGATCGAACTGCAAATGTCTCTGTTGAACTCAATGGTCCTGGTTTCATTGCCCGTACCGAAACAAAGACCAGGACTAATGTGACCATTGCTGCCCAGAAGGTTCGGTTTACAGGTGATTACGCTAGTAACTATCGCAATAATACTGTAAGATGCTATTCGGATAGCAATTATTCAACAAGTGTGGGTAGTTTCAGTGGTACACGTACTGGCAATAATTGGAGTGGTTATACCTATTATAATGGTGCTTTTACCTTCACAGGTGCAGTTGATGCAACGCAAACAATATACATGAGGTATCAGGACAACAATTATAATTACACAGCCTCTGCCACCGCTCTTAATATGTTTAACGGAACATCTTGTGCGGTAACACGAGCTAGGCGATAGACAGTCAATTTTTATTTAACTAGGTTTTTGCCGCCAATCCTCAGATGCGCCTGATGCGCAACAAGGGAGTGGGCGGCAATTTCGATATCATTATGCCCAAAAACTGCAGGAACTTTTTTATACAGAGTTTCTTGAAATAGTAGCGACGTTTTGTGTACGCTATTTGACTGGTGAAGTTGCTAGAAGCAGGTGGCGCACATCTCCCGACCGATGGTCTGGACTGCTTTAAGGATCTTTCGGGTAGTTTTCTCTCCGGGGAAGGCTGAACCGCTTTTGTAGGCACGCATCTTACTCTCATTCACTCCGGCATAAGAAGCAAATTTGCTGACATTGATAAAGTCAAAGTAATTAAAGAAGGAGGGAATGTCGAACTTAAACTCCACATTTACCGCTTCAAAGACAGGGATGTTGTCAAAGCCATCTTTATTGGCATTCTCTATGGACTCCTTTATACTGGCAAGGAAATCCTGTTTTGCCGCTTCCACACTTTCCCCATATCCGCCAGGTACATCCCGGCCGATGGTGTCCTGTGTGTAGATACTGTACAAACCGTCTGAGCCCCGCTCAACAATAGCTATAATTCTCATACTGTGTAAGGTTATACTCCGGCAGCCCTTATGACGGCCCTCCGATTGTCAATTCTTTGCAAAGGTAGCAATTTCGTTGCCAAATTGCAACAGTTAGTAGCGAATTTCTATACATCATACAAGTTTTGCCGCCCATTAAGTGAGGCAGCAACAGCAAACTTATAGAACTGAAATGGTATTTCCTAGAATCGGTTTGCCGCTTTATTCGTTTATTACGAAAAATGTCGTGTTTCAACCGATTTCAGAATCTCATCCCAAAGAGTAACCTCTCTGAGAATAATGTATTTGCTTTATACTGAGCCTCTTTAAGTTTTAATGTATCATAACTGCATATTTGTAAATCCATTCCATTTATTTCAATTCTGATACATTTATCAAGTCCCTGTTTAGGTAGCTCACCTCTGGTTTGACCTGCAGAAGGGGGATCTAATAAAGAGTGCTTCTATACTCTTTTTGGTAGAGTTCGGAGACTACTCTCGATCGCTGTCATGGAGCATAACGGCAAAGCGGTAATTGAGGTCTAAATCGCGTAAATAATGTTTCAAAATCGTATGCTAAATTTTGAAACATCATAAATCCTAACAGATTTTAAGCGCAAATTATTATTAAATTAAATTTCCAACTTAAATATAATATATGTATATTTGCCTCGAATAACCTTTTATTTAACCGGATTACCTCATCATTTTATGATGAGAAAACAATAGCAAATTTTGAGAATTCAAGTGCGCTTACGCTTTGTAATATCGTTAATCCTTGCTCTTACGGTTTATTCTGCGGGAAGCCGGGCCGCCACTGGGGAGCCCCTTCGGCCTGTTTTGGGCGTCAGCACCAACCTTCCGTACGACATAACCTACATTCCCCATTACGGTCTCACCTCCATTCCCAGTTTCAGTTTGGAGTTCTACCCCAAAAAGGGTAAGTTCACTTTCGGGGCCGATGTGGAGTGGCCCATGTGGAAGCACCCCCAGGAGCATCGTTACTTGCAAATCAACAACTTAACTCTCTGGAGCCGTTACTATTTCAAACCCAGGCAGCATCGTTTCCGTGGCTGGTATCTGCTGGCCAACGTGAACGCTGCCCGCTATGGTATCGGCTGGGAAGGCCGCGGCTGGGAAGGGGAGGGCCTGGGCGTCTCCCTCGGCGCCGGCTGGAAGTGGATTCTCGGCAATGGCCGGTTCTTTGTGGATATGGGCGTGGCCATGGGCTATTTCTATTCCGGCTATGACCCTTATGTCTGGGGGAACGACGCCACCGGATGGTATTATTACGACTATATCGGGGACCCTGAGCAGTTTGTAAAGCGCAATTCGCGCCTCAGCTGGATCGGCCCCACCCGCGTATACATCTCCATCGGCGTGGATTTGTTTAACCGCAAAAAGAAGAAATGAGAGGATGGCGGCTCATATCGGCCCTGTGGCTCCTGTTGTCGGTAACCTGCAGTTGCCGGATAGATCCGCCGTTGCATCTTAGGAAGGCCGTGGAGGCGGAGATTGTCCTCACCACGGAAGTGCATGTGGAGTTTATGTGGCAGGTGGACTGGGAAACCCTCTGGGACTTCGCCTGGGTGGAGGAAGCCCTTGGTCCCTTATCCTACAAGGATCCCAAGAGCATGCGCCTGCATGTCTACACCCTGGGCCCGGACGGGGTACCCACCACGCACCAGATCCACAACTTCATGGGGCTGGAGGGAAGCGTCCGCGTCTTTGTGGGAACGCACAATTTCCTCTTCCATAACAACGACTCGGAAGTGATTCTCTTTGAGGCCGAGGACGATATGGCGCCCATCCAGGCCACAACCCGCATCATTTCCCCCGGTCTCCGGGAGTCCACCATGGTGCAGACCATAGCCCAGAAATCCAAGGCCGACGAAACAAAAGACTACTATACGGGTGAAGAGCCGGTGGCCTATGCCCCGGACGAACTGTTCTCCCTCTTTGACAAGGCCCACGTAATCTCAGATGATTTGAGCACTTATGAGTATATAGACGGCCGATATGTCATTCGCGTGGAAGGGAAATTGCTGCCTTCCACGTACATCTATCTCATCCAGGTGCGGCTGCATAACAACGATGGCAGGGTTATTGGATGTGGGGGAGGTGCGGCCATCACCGGAGCCGCCGCCGGAGTGGACCTGGTAACCCGGCAAACCTGGGACAAAACCGTGAGCATCCCCTTCGAGATGTACATCAACAAGGAGGAGGATCCGGACCTGCTGGGCGGAAGGGTAATCAGTTTCGGCCTCAAGGGATGCCGCAATCCTTATGGCACGGGCGGAGAAGAAAAGGAGGCCGATGACGCCAGACACTATTTGGTATTAAGTTTGTCATATGACAATGGAGGATACAAAAATGTGAGAATTGACATCACGGACCAGTTCCAGGACCTGCCCACCGGCGGTGTCATCACCGTGGACCTGGACGTGAACGATTTCCCGCCGGACGATCCCCCCACCCCTCCGCCGGGCGAAGGTGGCGGCTTCCAGGCCCTCATTAATGGCTGGGAAGAACAGACAGGAAGTACAACCATAATTAATTGATTTATCATTCTGAAATTGATTTGTCATTCTGAGCTTTGCGAAGAATCTCCAAATAAAACTGAAAATTGAATTATTAACACTTAACAATTTTTGCGTATGAAAAAGTTATTGATCATTGCAGCCGCTGCCCTTCTGGCCGCCGCTTGCGCAAAGACCTACGAGGTCAAAGAAACCACCCCTCCTGCCATCGGGTTTGGAACGTGGGCAGAAACTCTTACAAAGGCTATTACCGACCACCGTACCGCCGGCACCAGCACCTTTGGCGTTGGCGACAGCTTTGCTGTTTATGGTTACAAAGAGGTTACCTCTCCCGCTTCCAAGACCACGGTCTTCGATGACGTTGCGGTTGAAATGACTGCCGCCGGGGTTCCTGGCACATGGACTTATAGTCCTACACGCTACTGGGACCAGAACACAGACCAGTATGTCTTCTATGCCGTCTCTCCTTCTTCCGTTGGAACCGGCGGAACCGTTGATCCCCAGACAGGCGAAATCACCAGCGCAAGCATTGTATTTAGCGGAAAGAACAACGACATCCTGGTCGCAGACAAAGAAACAGTTCTCAAAGCTGCTTATGGTAATCAGGTTCAACTTGACTTTAACCACGCCGCCTCTCTTGTAGACTTTAAGGTAGCAAAAGCTTCCAATCTTCACGATGCAACCGTTAAGGTTACCGCTTTCACTCTTGCAAATATCCAGACTACCGGTGTCATGTCTGTAAACGACGCTTACAACGCCACCGTTTATGGCGGAACCGCTGGCCCTGTGGTGACTTGGAGCAGCACTGCTACCGGCACCTATGGCCCCACCAGTGGAGTTAATTCCGTGACACTCCCTCTGGAAATAGCTGAGGACGACGTTTTCCCTGTTCCCGCAGAGCCCGGTGACGGCAAGTCCACTTTCATTATCAATAACCTGGTTGTTAAGCCTCAGACTTTCGCAGAGCCCACAGGTGCTGAAAAAGCCGACCCTGCAAGCGCTGCAACCGCACAGAAACTCACAATTACCTATACTATTGAGGTAACAGGCGGTGGCACAAACACATACACCTCCACCCTCTTCCTCTATGACTTTGACGTTATCAACGACAAAGATCAGGGAGATACCCCCGTTGGCAGTTGGGCAACCGGAAAACACTACATTTTCTACATTACCCTCGATTCCACTCCTATCGTCTTCGGTGCTAAGATTAACGACTGGGGTACAGTATCAACCGGTTATCACTACCTCGTCAACTAATCTCTTGAATGCTTAATCGCATCATACGCATGGCAGCTGTTGCGTGCACCCTGTCTCTCCTGGCAGGGTGCACCGCAAAGCTGGATCCCGCGGAAAGCAATAGCAACCCTATCAGCTTTAACGCCGGATCGGCCCTTTTGCGTGATGATGCAACCAAGGCGGCTTACCCTGCCGGAACCAGTTTCGGCGTGTTTGCGTACAAAGGCACGTGGAACAATAACCTCACTCCGGGGTTCATGTTCAACGTGGAGGTTGCCTACGACGGCACCTCGTACACCTACTCGCCCGTAAGGTTCTGGCCGGCTGTTACGGAAAAGCTGAATTTCTGGGCCTACAGTCCATATTCTGCATCCCCAGTTCTTTACAAAGCTGGAACGACAACTGCATTCTCTTCCACAACCAAAGGTATTCCGGATATCCAGTACACTGCCGACGGACAAACGGATTTTTTGGTATCGGACATAGTGAAGAACCAGACCAAGAACAGCAATTCTGGTCTGGTTGTGATGCCGTTCAATCATGCTCTTTCCAAGGTGGACGTTACCGTGAACAAGGACGATCCCACATCGAAGTACACCGTGAAACTCAAAGCTGTCCGCTTTGATGGGATATACTCAACGGGCATCTTGAGCAATAATGCTGGATGGAGCAACTTGAGTGACAACGGGGATTATACGGTTTTTTCAGGTAATCAGACACTTTCGACAACCCCCTCTTTCGCATTGGATGGGGTTATGCTGATTCCGCAGAACTTTACAAGTGATGATACTAAGCTGCATGTAGAGTTTTCCATCACACCTGCCGGAGGAGGTACTGAGCGGACTTCAGCGTGCGAAGTCCCGCTCTCGGAAGTATTCGAAGACGCCTCATCCAGATGGGATAAAAACAAGCATTATACACTTACTCTCACAGTGACGCCGGACGACCCCATTGCATTCTCCGTGGAGTGGAGCGACTGGGGCACCGTTTATAATTGGCATATAACCAGTTAGATGAAACTACGCCTGCTTATATCGGCCCTTATTATCCTTCCGCTTCTTTTCGGATGCGTGACGGATATGGTGGATCATGCAGGTGAACCTCAAGTGATTAGCTTCTCCAGCAGTTGCGGCATTTCAGTAACAAAAACGGCTACGTTAAAACCAGATGATCCCACCATCCTCATTAAAGAAGGCAATAGTGTTGGTGTTTTCGGTGCCAGGGTGGATGACAGTGACACAGATCAACTGTTCTTCAACAGGGAACTCCACTGCGACGCTGTACCGGACCCCTATACTCCGGATAATCCTCTTAGCAGCGTTTGGAACTACAGTCCTTTGGAGTACTGGGAAGATGGAGGCCAATACTTTTTCGCCGCAGTATTCCCCTATTCCACGGACAACGCCAGGATAACCAATACTTATTACCTCAATATGACGTTTCGGGCCAGTGAGAGTGATGACCTGATGATAGCAAGGGCATATAGGGATGCTAGAGTTGTTAACTATAGCAAAGCTCCGGTTAACCTTCAGTTCAAGCACGCAACGGCAGCAGTTCGATTCCTATTTGGGAAGGCATCCACTTCTGACTCTGATAATTACGCTCTTGCCAGTTTTGGGCTCGAGAATCTGGCTGCGGCCGGAACACTCAACGTTATTAGCAGGATTACTGATGCAAGCGATAACAATATCGTTCTCTCCTTCTGGACAAAGGGAGCAACGGGCTCTCTGTTCTCTTGGACGGCAAGTTCAACACTTAAGGAAGTACCACATCCCTCTGATTCCAATGATCCCGCAGGGTACCTTCAGATGGGATGGTATTATATGGTGCCTCAGTTGATAAGCAGCGATGCTACAGTACGTTTCTCTATTTCCTACAACGGAGGAAACCCTGTAGAGATCCCGTTAAACATATTTGACCGCGACGGGACTCCCGGAGCCGATACCTGGGAACCTAACTGCGTTTACAATTATTACATAACCCTTACCGAAGGAGGACTGAATCTTACAGTACAGACAGTTCCGTGGGATGAGGTGACGGTAATCACCGATGACATTATCTTTGAATGATGACTAAAAGAACCATTACGGTATTTGTGTTGCTTGCGGCCATTCTGGCGGTGGTGTCCTGCACAAGGGAGCCTCAGACAAAGGATGGTTTGGGCGGGATTATTCTCTCGCTTAATTCGCAACATGCACTTCGTATGGAAACAAAGAGTTCTGCAGAAGATGGTTCGCTCTTCAATAATGTCTTGGTTGTTTTAACCGATGACTCAGATAAAATAGTCAGCAAGGTCTATAAGGATTATACCGGAGATCCAAAAGATGAAGATCTGATAGAATTCAGGGCACTTCTGCCCGGCAACTACCGGGCATATGCATATGCCAACATAGATGCGGAGCAATGGCAGAATAGCGGCGCCCTTATTAGTTCACAGGAAAATAATGTTTCAGCAGGCTCTTCTTTCTCCGAATTCCTGAATCGCGAGTTGCTCACGCTTACATCGGCCGGGACTGATACGCCTGCCAGTCCTTCGGGATCTATGCTTCTCACAGGCAAACTGGACATCCCTGTTGGTCTTTCTGTTGTAGAAGGGACAATTGACCTTCTGCGACCAGTGGTGCGGTTCAAAGTTACCGTTAATAATAACACTCCGTTCCCCGTAACGGTTAATTCGCTAAGTTTCAGTAATTTCAATCCAGACAAAGCATACCTGCTTGATCACAGGAACGCTTCAGGGGTCCCCTCCGTCCCGTCCGATGTACATTACCGTGAACTACCCGCCTTCGTCCCATCTCTTTCCTCTACGGTAACTGCCGGAGAAGAAGGTATCGTCTATACCACATATCTTTATGAGAACGCCGCACCAGACGCCTACAAAGTATTTACCTCTCTAAAGTTAGACCGAAGCACTGATTCATTGGAAGACTTGTTCATTCCAGGATTCGGCGTAATTGATTATAATACATTAAACAGCATGGAAGATGGTGATGAGGTTGACGTACTGTTTATCAATCCGCGAGCCACTACCCGCTCCGGACGCTTGTATTACGGAATAGGAAACGCTAATAAGCTTGCCTGGGAGAGTTGTGGCTATAGCTCTTTCAGCGATATGGTTGACAGGGCAAAAGCGATCTTCGAAGAAGACAATCACTTCAAGTATAAAAATTTTAGCTACAATGGGTACGGCAATGGCAATGGCATTTCAGGATTGGTCGGCTGGGATGGTAATGGAGGGGCGCCTGATACCTCGAACGGTGATTACTATTTTGACTATTCCGGGGCCAAGAGCTCTTACTTCAAAAAAATAACGAAATATAAGTCCGGCGAAGCCTTTTATTATAGCATAGACGGACTAGCCGAGAATCCTAACAGCACCGAGGCTATCATTCCCGGGGACACTTCCATTGAGGATATCCAAATAGAGCAGGGTAAGAAAATGGGTGCTGCCAACAGATACCCCTCCGGTATAGCTGATGGCGATCTGATTCGTTTTAAAAACGTAGTTGGTTATTACTTGAAATCCGACAATGCCTGGAATGCAGGATCGCTTAATGCGGCAAAGGAGTGCAAACTGTTCTTCGAGAATATCGCTGCAAATAGCACTACTTCCGACCACCAGTTCGTCCTCTTTGGCCAGACCAAGCCTCTGGGTCACCCGCTCAAGCGAATTCTAAAAGAGAATAACAAGGAGGTCCCTCTTACTTATATGTCCCGCAATGAAGAGATAAACGTGATTATTAACGTTTTCTATTCTAACCAGCAGGGCACCCTTGAATTTGTGGTGGACAACAGTCATTGGACCCAAGAGAATGCCACCATTTCTTCGCACACATTTAATTGATGGCAGGGATGAAACATTTATTACATCATTTTGTACTGCTTATTGCAACACTCCTCTTCTCTCAAGGCTGCGTCGAGGAACTGTTCGAACGCTCCGGCTCCGATGAGGAAGGCACAGTTGACATCGCCATCAACTTTGGTTCCAGCGCCGGCACTTCAGTGGACGTTTCTACCAAAAGTGCCCTTGGAATAGTCCGAGAGAGCAATGTGTTCAATATGTACCTGCTGATTTTTGACTCTTCAACAGGCAAAAAAATCTACGGCCATTACTTTGACGGAACCAATCTTGGAACCAATTCAAAGAGTAACTGGTGGGAAGTTACCAATATGATTTCTGATTCAAATGACCCCACTCACGGAACTCTGCACATCAATACGGCGAAAAAGGCCAGCTGTACCGTCGTTGCGGTAGCAAATATGAATCCCAATGACCTTGACGTTTCTGCAGGAAAGCTTTCCACAATTAAAACATACAGCCAACTTCAGGATGTAGTGGCAACTCAGGTCAGGAGCGAAATTGCGGCAAACACCGGGTTCTTCCTTATGACGGGACAGGTTGACGGAGTCCGCATCATGGGCGATTCCGACCCTAATGACATCACCCAAAAAACCTACACACTGAGTCTTCAGCGTATTTATGCTAAGGTTTCTTTCAATGTTCGAATCGCTAAAAACGCTCCCATACGTTCATTCACGCCATATAAATGGCAGGTTGTGAACGTTCCTTCCTGCTCTTACCTTCTGGAAAAGACATCTCCTAACGTAGATGCAGCCACCTCTGACAGTCAATTTTTCTCTACGGATGCACTTGGGTTCGAAAAAGAAACCTTGACAGACGACGATAATGATTTTTACGCCGGTGGCAGTACTAAGGTTTCCATCCATAGTTTTTCATTCTATATGATGGAGAACCGTAAAGCGCCTCTGTTGGCTTTTCCCCAGAATAAATATGCCTACCGCGAAATGCGTGCAAAAAACGATGTGGAAGATCACGGCAGCTATTATACCTGTACCAACGGCGATTTCATATATGCTGACCCACATTCTACATATGTGGTAATAACCGGAAAGATAGTAATGGGAACTTCGGTAACAGTGGGAGAAGGTAGCAATGCCCAAACCAATGACAACGCCACACTTGACGCCGATGTTACCTATGTGATTCACCTCGGCGATTTCCAGACAAACGTGCAGGATTTCAATACTAAGCGCAACTATAATTATATCTACAACATTTTTATTAATGGCGCGGAAGACATCAAGGCAGAGGTAGAAGCCAATAACGGATCGGCATCTAGTTTGGACGAGCCAGAGCCCGGCGCCAGTGGTCGCGTGGTTGTTGCAATGGAAGAGATTTTCGACAGTGATTGCCACTATAGCACTCAGGTAATCTCTTTCCATGCCGCATATATGGATCCAAATAAGATTAGTTGGTACGTTGAATCTCCGTTCAACCCCGATGGAATCGGTCCACCTCCCAGACAAGAAATCGATATGACAAAGGTCGATTACAAGTGGGTTGAGTTCCGTGTGAATGAGAAGGGCCCCGACGGTTTGTATTCTAACAATAGGGTCGAATATAAGCCCCACGACTGGAGTGGGTTTGCACAGATTCCGGCGGGAGACAAACGCCGCACTATGTACATCGACGAGTTGGTGATGTATCTCGCGAAAGAGAAAGAGCAGTATCTTGTCAATGCTGCGGAAAGCGACTTTGACAACGACAACCAAGGTGGCGGACCAAAGATTTCCGTCACCGCATTCGTAGACGAGTACTATTATACTCTTCACCCGCTGAGTGGCCAGTACGACCCCACTCTATGGAAGACAATTGTTAACGGGCCTATGCGCCGAATGCATATCCTGGCTTCGTCGGAATCATCCGCCGATGGAGATAGTGATATGATTGGCTCATCGTTCACCATCCAGCAACGTGCCATCCAAAGCATTTACGCTATACAGGAATCAGCAGATCTTACATCGGCCTGGGGCATGGAATTTATCGATGATATGCAGGAGGAAACCGGCGAAAAAACGTACTGGAAAAACAAAAATTTAGAGGACTGTGGCAATACCAGTCCAACCAATGGCAGGCTCAACAGTATGAAACTGTGGGGCGTATTGAATCCCGATGGGAGCAACTCCGAGACAAGACCGCGTTGGAGTGATTATCTGGATCTTACCAGTGCAAATGAAACGCCCCAGCTTCTGAGCGACTACAAATACCTTCGCTATAGTTGCCTGTCCAGGAACCGCGATAATAACGGTGATGGATATATTGACCCTGAAGAAATCCGCTGGTACATGGCATCCGACATCCAGCTGATTGGCGTATTCATGGGTTCCTATGGAATTGAGGGTGACGCTCGCCTCTATCAGCGTAGCGCTGTTGACCAGGCTGAAAGCGACAAAGATAAATGGCGCCAGCACATCATTGCCAGCAACCGCTATGTTTTCCCTTCTAACCCGCCCGCAGATTACAATAACAGCAATAAGTACCCCCGTATCGTGTGGGCAGAAGAAGGAGTAAACGGCAGTAATATGAATTATTCAGGGAGCGATCAAACCAGCAATTTCAGTACTCGTTGTGTACGAAATCTGGGCTACTACATGGAAGGAGGAGAAAGAAAAGATATAACGCTTACTGAGGACCCGGAGGTAGAGCCTGACAATTATGTCACTGTTACCAGAAATCATATTGATAATGGGGTTATTACAGAGAGCTATACGGGCCAGTACGACGGGAATACCTTCTACGAGTTTGACTGCTCTCGTATCAACCTCGCCTCGCTTCGCGAACCAGTGGACCACGAACTCATCGGTCATGATGAACATAGCAAAATGGCCTGCCTTTCCAGCAAATATGCTACAGCTCCATTTGCTGACCTTATTGATCTTAGTAATAAAGGTAGTTACATTTTTAACGGTAAACAATATGACCTAAAGTCCTGTAAAGGTCTTAATGAGTACCTTGATGCTAGCTTTCCAAATCTAGACAGCAATTTTAGCGTCTGTCCCGAAGGATATCGCCTCCCGAATGTTCGCGAATTATCATTGATGTGGACAATGCTCACTGCCATGACAACAGGCGATTCGGCGTATCTTGGATCTCCCAATGATGATAGTGACGGTACATTTAGCCGTACACATTGGTCTTTTGGAGTTGCTGGATCAGGAAAAGCGCCCACATATTGGGGTTGGGGGATGAGTGGCAAGCACCTGTTGATGTCTCTCACACAGAAGTTTTCCAAACCCCGCTGCGTCAAAGACCTATAGGTTATCTATAAATTCCTTCGGCCCAAAAACCGGAGGAATTTTTATTTTGGAGATTCGGGCGTCTATCTGATAGTCCTTTTGATTATCTGTGATTATTGAAGTGCAGCCGGCTTTTGCCGCACAAACTGCTTGTAGGATATCCTCAAAGTCTTTCCCATCCATCCCGATTGCTTCTGATAGTTGCTCCGAATCCATTGGCAGAACAGTCACAAGGGACTGAACCTGCATAAGGCTAGGAGCCAGTTTAGCCGGAGTTGCCGTTTTGCGCAGGATGAAAGCGAGATTTGCCATAGTGAGGATGGAACAGCAGAGCTCAATTCGGCCATCTTCCCCTGCCTGAAGAATCTGAGCTGAAAACTCAAAGCCCGGACGTTGCAGAAGAAGGTCCATCAGGACATTTGTATCAAGGAAGACCCGCGGCTTCATTTCTGCAGAAGGTAATTAAGCCGTTCTTCCTCCCAGTCCATATCGGCCCCCTTGGCCAGGCCGATTAACGATATTATTTTGGGGGAGGTAACTCCATGGGGTATTGAAGTTTCTGTATCTGCCGCATCCTCTTCAAGGACATTCTCGATATACCGCTTCAAAGTAACTCCTCTCTTCCTGGCCTTCAACGAAAGGCCTCTGAAGACATCTGGCCTCAGATCTATCAGTTTCCTCTTGTTTGCAACCGGTTCCATATATACTTTTTGCAAATGTATATATTTTGTTGCATTCCCGCAATAGTTGTTTCACTATTTCTTCCTGTATCGTTCACCCTCCCTTTGGGTCCCAATCGGTTGAAGCGTCAAAGATCTGTAGCTTCTTTTTTACTCGCTTGTCGGGCAGAAGCGCCTGATTATCGGATGCTTACTTTATGCCTTAGACTCCCAGCACAATGGCGGGGCTGATGGACGGTTTTGTGAGATGATGCGGGCTTGCTTTAAGGTGGGCTCGCATTTTCCGGAAATAATCTCGCTTACTTTGGATTGATTCATTCCCAGGAGAGCAGCCAGCGCGCTCTGGCTAAGCCCCATCTCAAACATCCTCAGTTTCAGGATTTCTATGAGTGATGGCTTAGTGATAGAGTAGTGCTCATCCTCATAACCGGCCACGAGGTTGGAGAGCAAGACTAATTCCACGCTGTTGATGTCATTCTCCGGCGTGTCTTCCTTTACAGACTTAAGGAGCTGTTCAATCCTTTGCATAGCAGAATTGTACTGCATCTCGTTCTCTATACGTGTCATTATTCAGCTGTTTTCTATGCACTTAATCTGATCATATGCCCGGTTTTCCGGATTGGCGGCGGTATTTGGTGAATCGCAAATGCCTGATTATCGGCTAGTTATAAGATTTCCCCTGTGACTCCAATCACAGGGGAAAATGCTTAACTTCCTCACCTTCAGCTACTTCCCATCCACACCAGCAGCCCCCCACCAGCGTCGTTCACCCTCCCTTTTGCTCCCAATCGGTTGAAACGTTAAAACTTTCCAAAATGTTTCAACCGATGCTTGTATTTGCCGTTTCCGTTCCCTATGTTTGTGAGCTTTCCTTGCAATTCCAAAATATTGTACGTATTTTTGTACAAATTGAAAGAATATGCAAGTGACAACCATTTCCAGTTTCCGGGCCAGGATCAAGCAGTATTTCGACAACGTGCTCCTGACGGAGGAGCCGCTCATCATCACCAAAGGAGACAACGGCGCCGTCCTGATTCCGCTCAAGGAGTACAACGCCATGCAGCGCTCGCTGGAGTTTCTCCAGAACCAGACCGCCATCAAGGATTTGCAGGAGGGCCTGCGGCAGGTGGCGGCGGGACAACTGATAGAGGTAACGGATATAGACGCGCTATGAAGCTGTACCTGAGCCCCAAAGCCCATTTCCAGTACCAGTGCCTCAAAGGAAAGAGCGTTCCTTATGCCAATCAGGTGAAGGCGCTCCTGCTGGATATCCGGGAGCATCCGCTCTCCGGCGTGGGCAGCCCTGTCCCTTTCGGCCCGGCCGATGGCGGCTGGTGGGAACGTCGTTTCAACGGGAGCGGGATGCTGGTGTATCACTATGAGGAAGGGGAGGATTACGTGGTCATTACCTCTATCGCGAACGACCTCCTGCCTTCCCACGAAGAACTGCCGATGAAACTGCAGGAGATGTCCAGGCAGGACTATGCGCAGGTTATCCGGCAAATGGAAGCCAACCGGGGCCATGGGGATGACCCCAAGGTGGGGATCTTCTGGTACAACGTGGCCTGGAAGGAACTGTTTGGCGTTGTCTCCCATCCCGTGCGCGACTATACCAAAGCCAATGCCTCCGATGGACGGATTACCTGTTCGGAGATGCACGAAGACGTCTGGCGCAAGGAATACAACAGGCAAAAACATCATGCCGATGGAAAAGGGCCCTTTATCGGTCCCTATGAAAACAAGCCGCGGGGAAGGGTTTTCTACCTGATGGAGGAAGACCGTTATGTGGTGGCGGTAGGGAAGTGGTTGGATGAATATCCGGAGGCCAAGGCGCTTATCCTGGAGGAATTTGATTTGCCGGCCCGGAAGACCCGCTTTGAATACGCCATCCACTGGGAAATCGGCCACTGCTGGCGTTGAAATAGCACTTTTACCTTAATTTAATTGGTTTTATTGAGAAATAATGACTAAATTTGTGAACTAAAATGAAACTATTAACCGACGCTTTTTCCTGTGGGAAATCCTGTTGTACGGAATGATATGATTTTGCGGTATAACAGATTATTTGTCTTTTTGTTTGTCGTTTGTTGCCTGGTAAATGGCGTTTGCGCTTCGGCCCAGCAGCATAGCTATGGGAGAAGTGCGCCCTCTGAGAAAGCTTCTGAACCGGATACTTCATCCAGAAGGGGTATTTCGCTCCGTACCAATCTCCTATGGGACGGAGCTGCAGAGCCCAACATCGGCTTTGAAGCGGCGCTGGGAGAGCATTTCTCGCTGGGCTTGAATGCCGGCATCAAAACCTGGCCCCGCTGGCTGTTCTGGGACAACGACAATGTCTTGAATACAACCCACTGGCGCAATTTTGCCATTGTGCCGGAATTCCGCTGGTATCCCCGTGAGGTATACGATGCCTGGTTCCTGGGGGTGGATTTGGTATATACCCATTTCAACGTGGGCAATATAACCTTGCCTTTCAATCTGTATCCGGAAATCCGGAACAATCGCCTGCAGGGAGACTTTTACGGCGGAGGCCTTTTCGGCGGCTACTCCTGGTGGCTGGGCAAGCACTGGCGCCTGGAACTGGAGGCTGGCGTGGCCATCGGCCTTGCCCGCTATGAGCAGTATGAATGTTTTCACTGCGGTTCCAAACTGGACGATGTCCGGCGCCTTGCCTTTGTCCCCAAGCTGGGCCTTAACATAGCGTGGAATCCGGTGGAAAGGAAAAAGAGGAATAATAAGTAATAATCAATAAAACCACTGAGTTATGAGAAAAAGTTTAATTAAAATCATGTTGCCCGGATTGCTGGTCCTTGCCGGCACGGCCATTTCCTGCCAGCAGGAAAAGATGGACAACAATCCCAACTTCAATCCTGAGACCAAGGAGGTTACCACGCAGTTTGTCCTTAGCGTGTCCACCGACGGCGAGGCCCGTCCGGAAACCAAGACCACGGCCGATATGGTGCAGAAGGCTACCAATTTCCGGGGTATTACAGATGCCGTTATCTTTACCTATGTAACCGGATCAACCGGTACCGCCTTTGTGAATTCCTCCTCCGCAACGGCCAATAAGCGCTTCAACATGGGTGACTTATACACCAATGGCTCCATTACGCCCGCCGATAACGCCACCTCCTCTTCCAACCGGGTATTGCAGCTTTCCATCCCGGTGGGTACAGATGCTGTTCTGTTTTATGGAAAGGCCGTCGAGGCCACAGGCTCCAGCGCCATAACCAAGGAACAGGTTGGAGGCTCTACAGAATTGGTAATCAAAGACAAGGCCGAAGAAACGGAATTCAAAGCCGTCCGCCGTATGCCGGAGACGGAGGTTGACGCTTACGATGCTACGGCCCGCCTGATGATTTTTGTCATTAACCGGATTATGAGCAGTGAAGTTGCTGCAGCTTCGGAAACGACTTATGGTTATGCTGCTGCCGATCTTCCGGCTGTCAGCTGGAGGGATTATGGCCTTCAGTATGAGATTAACAACGGTATGCGTGCCGGAACCACAAAGGCCCAGATCGGCCTGGAGGAAATCTTGGGCAAGGCATATTCCACTTTCACCAATATCAAGGCCGGCGAATTCCGGTCGGGCTCTTCGGCCGCGGTCAAATGGATGGTGCAGGAAATGCACGCTGTGGTTGCTTCCGTGGTTTCCGCAATCCCTACCAGTGCACCGGAAGCCAATGCCAAACGACTGGCCGTTGAGATTAATACCCGGATGGAGCGCTACTTCTTAACTCAAACTTGGGAATATAAGACATCCGATGCTATCAAGAGCGTTGTTGTGCCTGGTATTCTTTCCGAAGCACAGTGGACCGATGCGAATACCGGTTTTGTGGGTGCAAAAGACCTGAACCTGTATCCTTATGGAGATTTCAAAATTCCTGAAGGAGCCGCCCAGCTGCAAGTTGATGCAAACGGTGTATTCTCCTACAAGCATCCCAATGCGGCCCTGGTTACCCCCAACACCAGCTTTGAGCCCCGAAAGTACCTCTATATGCCGGAATTGCTCTATTATGTGAACAGCCCCGTCCGCGTAACCGACAAGGCCGATCTGGCCATTGCCGATTATCCCAATGGCGTTACCCCCTGGGATGATGAAAGCTCCAGCAGTAAATGGACGGCAGGTAACTGGACCGTTGGAAAAGTGGCTTCATCTACCCGCGGCGTAGCGGTAAGGGATAACATCAACTATGGTGTGGCCCTTCTTAAGACTTCCGTATCCTGGACCGATGAGGCTAATACCGCCGGCCATCTGCTGGATAACCGTTCCGCCATGACAGGCGGCGCCGAAGCGGACAGGCAGATTGCTCTTGGCAATACCAAGTTGGAACTCAAGGGCGTACTGGTTGGTGGCGTGAATCCCCGGATGAACTGGCAGTTCCTGAGAAAGTACACGGTGGATGATCCCACCAATGGAAAGTTCCCCAATTTTGACGGTGTAATTTACGATGACAACATGGCCAACACCGCCGTTCCCACAACGGCCGACAATTACACCCTGGTGTATGACAACTATAACTCCGATCTTGCCGCAGATGCCCAGAGCGATGTGTTTGTGGCTTTGGAATTTGTGAACAATGGAGACGCCTTCTGGGGCAAGGACAATCTCATCCGCAGCGGCGGTACCTTCTATCTCTACGCCAAGCTTACCAACGACGCAACCCATCAGGTTTCCATCACCTGGCCCACCCATTACCAGATTCCTCCAATCTACGGTGTGGACGGAGAGGCTGTTCCTGCCGGAAAGACCGCCGGTGAGTCCAAGCAGATCCCCCGCGTGTTCATTCAGAATTTCATGACCGTCGCCAATTTCAAGCTGGGTCTCAATTCCCTGAAGAATGCCTACGTTACCGTTCCGGATCTGCGTTCCGCCCAGATGTCCCTGGGTCTCTCCGTGGATCTGAGCTGGCAGAGCGGTTATACTTATGACGTTGCATTTTAAGAGTTTCCGGTGAATCGTCCCTTCCAGATAATCGGCCTCCTGCTGGCTATGGGAGCTGCAGCTTTTTCCGGCTGCAGCCTCATAGACGAGGACTTGTCCGACTGCGGAGAGGAACTCACAGTGGATTATCAGCTCCGCCTGGTTACCAATATGCGCACCGAACTGGAAACGGTGCTCTCCCTGGAAGCCGATGTGGAAGTGTCCACAGCCCTTGAGACCTATCTGGAAGACGTATTTACCGACTATGCCCGCGACGTGGACCTGAGCTTTTACGACACCGTGGGAGATATGCCCATCCTGGAGCATATGAGTGAGACCATGGATGCCAGCCAGTCCAGTTACACCTTATACATTCCGGTCAGGGATTATATGCACACCTGCGTAGCCAACATAGCCCAGACCAGCCAGGTGAGCCTGGAGGGTACGGATTTCTGCCACAGCGCCAAGCTGGTGCAGCACTCCGTGGACGGAGTGGCCGATCCGCACGAGAGCGGCTTGTTCACGGCCCGCAAGCGGATGGACATCCTGGAGGGCGTGGACCAGAGTTTCGACGTGCACCTGTTCATGGCCAATTCGGCCACGGCGCTGGTGCTGGAGGCCGAGGAAGATGCCCGTTTCAAGGACATCCGCGTGGAAGTGACGGGTTTTGCCGACGGGTTTAACATTGCCGACAGTACCTACACCTTTGCCGGAAGTTCCCTGATGGCGGGGAAAGACGCCCGCATCCGCACCCGGAAACTGGAGGTGGAGGACAGCAGCGAGGAGTGTTATGCATCGGTCCATTTCCCTTCCCGGGATCTGCCCGAATCCAAGGTGGTCATAGAGACGGAAGAGCCGTTCACCACGGAAAGTGCCGACGAGATGCTTTGGGGCTGGATTGTCTATGTTACTCTGGAGGACGGAACCGTTACCCGCTCTTCGCTGGGCCTGTGGACGCCGCTCAGGGCCGGACAGCTTAAGATTGTGAAAGTGAAGGTGCAAAAAGGCGGCGGCGTAACCACCCAGGATCCCCTGGTGGGCGTCAGCGTCACGTTGGACTGGAACGAGGGAGGAAACCACGAGGTAGAGTTTTGATGAAAAGGTATTCTGCATATTTGCTGCTGCTCACGGCACTCTCCGCCGTTCCCGCCTGTGAAAAACAGGGGGGAGGGGAGAGCCTTGCTCCGGAGCAGGTGCCTGTGCAGATGGCCATGAGCATCGGCGGCGGCACACCCGCCACCAAGGGAGACGTTACCTATATAAAGGAACTGCAGGATACGCCAGGGTTCAGTGGCCTGGCCGAATTGCGCCTGCTTCCCTTCTCGGCCGGCGATAAAGTGAATACCTTGCGCAACTCCATCCCGCTTCTGTCCATTCCCGCCCAGACCAGCAATAACGCGTATTACTTTGGCGGCACCACGGTGTTCACCCTTCCCCGGCAAACGGCTTCGTTCCTGGCTTACGGAAAGGCGACGGCCAGCGGCGAGAGCACCCTTTCGGCCGTGGAATTCAAGCACAAGAACGGTTCGCTCATTGCGTCGGGCCTGGATACGGATAACGCCGGCAACCCGCCCCTTCCTGCCGGTATCGGCTTCTCTCCGGAGGTAATGCTCCAAAGCGGTTCCACACCGGCCGATGCCACCGGCATAGCCAACGTTCTCAATTCCGTGGTATTTGGCGAACCTTATACTATAACCGCCTATTACGGAGACGACAATAAGAGTATGGTCCTTTCGGTTCCCTGGGACGGTAGCATCGGCGATGCCAATCTCCGGGATTGTTACCAGAGCATTACCGCCGGGGGCGCCCTGATGCCGGGCTCCGGAACCAATGTGGAGGCTATGCTCACCAACCTTTTCCGCGCCCTGGAAGGCTATACCAGCATTAATTCCACGCCCTATCAGATGGAAAAGGACGGAACCATCTACACTTTGAGGAAGGGAGATGGCTCGGTCCTCACTTATGGCTTCCTGTACAACGGGGTGCGGGATGTGGTTTTGGAACGCATCCACACTTTGCAAAGAAGCGCCGTGCTCGCTATCTCGGGAACACCTCCTGTGATTTCCTTTACGGATAATGGCGTAGATCCCTGTTTGTCCACTTATCCCGAGCGACTGGGGCTTCCTTCCGGTGCCGCCGTGGTGCGCTGGACTCCGTCGGGCTATGTGGTACCGCTGGAAAACGGTCTGGACGGCATTGCGCCCATTTCGCGCTATTGCTATCCGCCCGCGATGTACTATTATGCCGATACCGGAATCCAAACCTCGGACACGGAGATAGAAAGCACCCTTTACGAGGATAGCAGTAATAACTGGAATACCATCCTGGGCAGCTACAAGGACGGAACCGTGGTCACTTCTACCACCCGTGCCGTAGCTTTGAAGGATCCCCTCCATTTTGGCGTGGGCATGCTCAAGGCCACCATCGTGGCCGAGTCTGCCAGCCTGCAGGACAACGACGGCCTGGACTATACGCTAGTGGAAGTGTCCGGCAGCAAATTCCCGCTCACGGGAGTGATTATCGGCCGGCAGTATCCGGTGAAATACGACTTTTCGCCCAATTTCACGGCCGATTCCGATCAGTATTATCTGTACGACAACCAGATTTCCGGCATTTACCTCACCACGGCCCAGTCTGCCGCTTTCCGTACGCTTTCACTGGAAACCCCGGCAGAGAAGGACACCTATTTCTGCCTGGAATTCCAGAACGATTCCGACTTTTCTTTCTATGGAGCCGAAGGACGGATCCTGCCCGGGCATAAGTTCTATCTGGTGGGCAAACTGGAAGCCGCTCCTGCCAGCGGCTATACCAAAGTCTTCTCCCGGGATTATTGTACTACGGTTAACTGTCGGATCACCTCGCTCAAGGAAGCCCACAGCGCCGTGCCGGATATGGGCGTCCCGCTGCTGAACCTGGGCGTGGAAACCATCATTGACTGGACGATGTCGGACCCTGTAACCTTGATCCTGGAATGAGAAAGTGTGTCAGCATAGGCTTGTTGATAGTGCTGTTGGCCCTCTCGGCCGGCTGCAGCAGGGAACCGCGTCTTTCGGCACGCTTACCGTTCCTTACCCTTACTTTGCAGATTCCGGAACCGGCGATGGTGAAGGCTACGGTCCCTGCCACCGATGCGGAGAACGCCATCCATGACTTGAAGATCTGGGTCTTTAACGCTTCTACCCGGGCTCTGATTACCAGCCTGGAAGTGAATGCCGGGGAGCCCTCCGACAATCTCCCGCAGGCGGGAAGCGTCAAACGCTATTCCCTGCCTGTGAGCTGGGATTTCGCCCTTACCAAACCCCGTCCCAAAGTAGATGTCTATGTGCTGGCCAATTCGGCTTCCATCGGCCTGGACAGCGGGGCCAGTGCGCTGTGGGCGGCCAAGACCGATTCGCACGAGATTTCCTCCTGGGAGGCGGTGAACGGTGCTTTTTTCACAGGTTTCTCCCCTTCGGAGAAGGTGATGGGAGTAGATGCGGAAAAGGGCCTTCCCATGAGCGGCCTGTCCAGGAATATGACTATCAGCGGGGAAGAGCCCTCGCTTAGCATAACCACCATCCCGCTGGAGCGCTGCGTGTCCAAGATCCGTTTCCTCTTCTCCCAGGTAAAGCTTGAAACCGATGATCCTGCCGAAAAGGAGACTTTCCGGGTGGACAAGATAGAACTTGGCGGGGAGACCATTCCCACGCAGGAATTCGTCTTTGCTGCCGAGGCTCCGAATGTGGGCGCCTCCTATATTGCCACTGTTTCCGAGTTCCCGGGCATCGCCTCCGTGAACGTGAGCGAGGTGCCGGAGCTCTATGCCTATGCCGGCGAGGACGGGCCCTCTTATGAGCAGAAGATTGCCGATGCCCTGGCAGACAATAAGATAAGCAGTGCCGGAACCTATTATCTGAGGGAAAGCGACAAAGCGCTGAGCGGAACCATCACTTACACTGTTACCAAGGGGGCAGGTACCGCATCGGAGTCTTCCCGCCAGGTGCGGAAGCCGTTCTCCATGCCCGCTGGCGCCCAGTTCCCCCGCAACTATACCTGGACCGTATACGGCTACTATGTTACCAACCGTACTCTGCAGCTTTCCGTGAGCGTGCTGCCCTGGGATAAGAGCGATTATGACATAGAGTTCAGCACGGCTTCACTGATGGTAACCCATAAACTGGCGGTGCTGGACTATTCCGTCGAAAGCATCGACCGGATTGGCACCACGGACGAGTACAATGTGACGCTCAAGCGTAACCGTCCGGCCAGCGCCTACCTGAATGTGGTTACCCCCAAGGGCGGAAAGCTCCAACTCGTTGTCAATGGAGACCAGGATGCTTTTGATGTCTGGTTCACCGACGAGAATAACCGGAATGCGCGTGAGACCACCATCGATCCGGACTCCTATAACGGACTCATAAACATTTCTATCGACCGGAACAGCTCTTATTCCGGAGTGACTACCGGAAAATCCGTTACGCTCAGTTTTACCGCCACTACACCGGACGGCGAACGGGAGATAGAAGGTGCGTCTGAATGTATAGACCAGATTTTTAACTTCATCCTGCCGTGATCAAACGTCTTTCATATTGCCTGATGATGCTCCTCGTCCTGCTGGCCTGCAGCCGGGAATGGGATGTTGTGCAGGAATGGGATGGTCCGGTGATGGAGATCAACCTGGATCTGGAAGATGACTTCCAGACCAAGGCCGATGAAACCTATGAGCAGCCCGGCGACAACGTCTTTCACGAGAACGATATCAAGTGGGTGGATTTCTATTTCTATCCTTTGGGAAAAACCGGAGAACAGGCCTCTTACCATATCCGCAAGACGCTGGACCGGCTCACGCGCGGCAGTGCGACTTTCCGTCTGGAACTCACCTACAACCAGGTGAACCATCAGATTTTCCCGGTGAATTCCAGTACGCAGGAGGCTGTTGTCTTTGCTTTGGTGAATGTTCCCACAACCCTTCTGGACGACCAGGACAACACTTCCCTGACGGCCCTGAAACAGCTGCTGGTCACCACTAACTTTGAAGCTGTTACGGGGACGGAAAACCATCGGCAGCAGTCCTTTATGATGAGCGGCGAGGCAAACGTCAAGCTCAAGCCTAACGGGCGCAACCAGAAGGAAGTGGCAGAACCGCTTACAATCCCTCTTCTTCGCTATGCCTGCAAGCTCACCGTTTCCGTGAAAACCGACGAACGCGTTCCCATCAAGACCGGACGCAAGGACATAGCGGGGAACGACATCAATGAATACTGGACTCCGGCCGTGCAGGAGATGAAAATCTACATTGAGGATGCCATGAAGACGGTTTCCCTGGGCGGTGAACCCCGCAAGGCCGCTGCCGAAAGCGAAGTGCTGTCTTATAAGAGCAATCCGCTGCTGTTCTTCGAGAACCTGAATACGGGGTCGCAGGCGAACCCGGTGTATGAGCAAATCTTCGATCCCAGTCCCGGTGGCTATTACAATACTTATCCCACCTATATGTATCCCCAGACCTGGGAGAACGGCAAGGAAGGCGAACCCTACCTGAAGCTGGTGCTTCCCTGGCTGCGGGAGCAGGATGACGAGCATGGTATCAAAGCCCTCAAGAAGGAGTTTTACTACAAGATCCTCATCCCCAAGGACCGCCGCGGCGGAGAATTCGTGAACACCTTTACCCGTAACAACTGGTATCACTACAATATTGATGTGGGTATGCTGGGGGCCGATACCGACGATGCCTACGTGCTGATTAACCCTATCGACTGCTACATCTATTATTGGCAGGACAAGAGCGTGGTGGTCAAGCACGCCGATATCGGCAATGCCCGCTATCTCTCTGTGAGCCAGGAAGAATACGTACTCAACAACGAGACCAGACTGGACATCCGTTATACCACTTCCCACCCGGTGTCGTATGTGGTGAACAGCGCCACCCGTCCCTATTATGGAACGAAGGGAGTGGGAGAAACCGCACATGGCGGCACCATCAGGAAAGCCGCTGACGGAACCTTGTACCTGGAATATGATGCCAGCGGATGGTTCTCCCTGGCGGGTGGAGCGGTTGTCATGAACCACCCCCTGGATAATAACTATACATCGGCCGACTTTGACTACTCTCCCTACACCATCTCCCTTACCATCTATCATACGGACAAGGGAGCTGCCAACGCGGACTACTCCAAGACCGTTACCATTACACAGAACCCTGCCATCTACATTACGGCACAAGAGAATTCGGATCCTAAGGTAATCCCTCTTGGCCGGACGGAACCATATCCGGATGAGCAAGAAAATGCCAACAATCCCGTTTGGCAGAACTATGAACACAATGGATATGTATTCATAGACGGCCAGCGGATATGGCGGCACAAAACAGCCAGGAACGATGATGGTGAATATGGCACGGTTGCCAGGAAGCTGGCCTCTGTGTCTGTGCCCAGCCTTTCCTGGAATAAGGGGACAAGGACAGCCGGCATTGCCGACCGTCTGGAATGGCTCCAGTGGCGCACGGTAAACTTTACGGGCGGCAACCGCAACCTCTATACTATTCACGTATCGGTTCTGCCGGACGACAGTAATTATATCATCGGAGATCCCCGCACCTTAACGCCGGAAACCTGGAATAACGGAGAGGAAACCCATTCTCCGGTTGTTACAGGCAGTACTTATTATAATTGGTATGATGCCGATGGAGATGGTACCAGAGATACGGAAGACCAGGCATATGTAAGTCACTTCCACTCCGGAAAGCATATCTCCAATTACAAGACGGATGGAGCGGTGGAGCAACCCCTCCAGTATTACTATCCGGCCGAGGAATCCAGCCGGACAGCGAATATGCTGGCTCCCGCCTTTATGGTGTCTTCCCGTTTTGGCGGTGTAGAGTTCTACGATGGCTTTACCCGGCAGTCGGCCCGTTTCAAGTGTGCTACCTACCAGGAAGACGGTTATCCGGCCGGACGCTGGCGCCTTCCCACCAAAGCCGAAATAGATTTCATCGGAACGCTTACCAAGAAAGGTGGTTTTGTGAAGCTGTTCGGAGACAGCGGAAAATACTGGAGCGCCAATGGAGCCGTACAGCCCAATAATGGTGTCCAGAATGTCTCTTATGCGCTTTTGCGTTGTGTATATGATACCTGGTACTGGGATGCGTACGATGACCGTCTCCCTCAGGAAGATCGTAATACTTATGTATTTGGTGACTACGAGCGATGAGAAAATGGCTGTTCATACTGTCTTTCCTGCTGCCGGTGCTCTCCTGCACCCGGGAGACGGAAATCGTGTCTGAACCTGTGCAGGAAGACGGCGCTCCGTGCGGGAAGGTGAGCATCACCTTCTCCGTGAACCTGCCGGAATCGTCGGCCGACACCAAGGCTTTGGGAGAGGCTCCGGGACTGGAGAAACTGTATCTGGCGGTCTTCGGCAGCAGCGGCCATTATAAAGAGTATATCCAGGCCGATAAATTAGAGGAAGGCACGGCGGATAAGACTTTCTATGACAAAGATGGCAATCCTTTTACCAAGCAAGTAACAACTTATAAGTTCAAGGCCGAAGTCCAGCTTTCCAACTCACCCCGCAGCATCCATTTCCTTGGGAACGGTCCATCTACATCCAACATTACCATCGGGAATGCCCGGGATGTGCTTCCCAATCTGCTGTGTAATGACCCGGCAGATGTTTCCACCGGGGAAACCGCTTTCTGGCAGATGATTTATCTTCCGGAAATCAAGGCGGCCACCAATGCAGACGGAGAATTCCTCAATTCTGCAGGCGAAGTCCGCAAGCCCGGTGAGGATTACAAGGTTTCGCAGGAGACGCTGGACAGTTTTAAGGAGATTGCCCTAATCCGCAACTGGGCCAAGATTGTAATCCGGAATCTTCCGGGCTCCCATTTTGAGCCGGAGAGTTTTGCCGTAGTCAATGTGCCCAAGCGGGGAACTTTCGTTCCCTATGGCGGGAAAACCGGGTTTATCGGCCCGGACAGGACCAATCCCGTCAGGGGACAGTATCAGACTTACGGGTTCGACGATCTCAATAAGGCCGACGGAGACTTCGCCTATCCGGGCAATCTGCCGGAAGGCACGGAGTTCGACCACTCCATTCCGGATGCGGCAGATTTTGTGACACCCTCCGGCAGGGTGGTTCAGTATGATTCTGATAAGGATCCGGAGGCGGGTGGTACTGAATCTGACGATGAACCTGCCGTGTATCTGTATGAACGGCCGGTCCCCACCAGCACCATGGAGCCTTCCTATGTGATTGTTTACGGTAAATATACGGATACTACCGATCCTTCTCTTACCGACGAGGAGAAAAAGGCCGGCGGAGTCATGTGCTATTACAAGGTGGACCTGATGGCCGATGGCCAGTATTATCCCATCTACCGAAACTTCAAGTATCAGATCGTTATCCGCAAGATCAGCTCCAGGGGCCATGCCACACCTGCTGAGGCAGCCGCGTCGGCCGGCAGCGCCGACGTATCGGCCGATGTGACGGCTTCCCATCTGGCCGATATCTCGGATGGTACCCGCAGGATGGCCATCCGGCCCTGGATGTCCTATACCTTCATCGAAGGGGACAAAGAGGTGGATGGCAACGGAGATCCCATTCCCCTGGGTGCCCTGGATCCCCATTTGTTCGTGAAATTCTACGACGATATCAACGTGGATGATCCCAGTCCCAACATGGACTTAAGTAGCGTCTGGTGTGAATTGACGCCTTCCGGCGGCGGGGTTATCCAGAATGATGAAGTTATTATCGGAGCTCCCGTCAGTGAAGGGAATAAAGAAGATCAGGGTTGGAGGCCCATCCGTTTCCGGGTCAACCGGCCGGGGGATGTGGCCCGGACGCAGACCCTCCGCATCCTCTGCAAGACCCATCCCGAGGATGCCAACGAATCACCTCTGTACCGGGATATTATCCTCACCCTGCAGCCTATGCAGCCTATGATGGTGAGTTGCAGGAATCCCCGCTTGCCGCGTTATGTCAAAGAAGACCAATATGTAGATATCAGCATTCCGGACGGCCTGGTGGAGAGTATGTTCCCGCTGGTATTCACCATAGAGCCGGAAGAGATGACCCTGTCTCCCGTCAATGACGAGGTCCATCTGCCTGTAGTATATGGAAAGTCCATCAACCCCAATGTACCGGAAGGGGACACGAAACCCCGTTTCCAGTTTGAACGCACCCTCACCTGGGAAGACTATAAGCAGATTCATACCACGGTGAACTTTGCCGATGAAAGCCGCTGGAAAACGTTCTCCTGCCACTTCCAGACCAATTGTGAGAACAGTGCGACGGAAATCTGGGTAGCCAACAGGTTCTTCTATTCCGCATCGGCCGCTTTTACCGATTTCCGTTCCTTCCGAACCCCTTCTTTCACCACCTCCATCCCCAGGACTCCCGGTGGAACCGTTTCCGTGAATTTCGGCGTTCAGAAGGAAAACAACGGCCAGTATCTTCCTGTGTATCTGCAGCTCAATAACCTTAATTGGGCCGAAGGTACTTATGATGCTGCCCGCCAGGCCTATAAACTCACTCCTACGCAGGACGACATCACCCTCAATTTCACCACGGTCAACGAATCCGGAGACGTTTCCGTAAAACTGTTCTCCGAGGACGAGTCTTACGAACCTGTAATCCTGGTTCCCTGGCGCTTTAGTGAGGCGAAAGTGATGGATATAGCCACGCCCAACGGCACAACCCATACAGGTAATTCACATGCCAATGTGGTTGCAGGACATGTCAATTCCATAGCGGATAAACTTTTCTTCATCGGCTACTTTACCGATCCGGATAATCCCAGACCGAAGACAACAGTGAAAGACCTCCATGGGATAGTGGCTGAAAATGGAAAGACGACTTGGGATGACACGGGAGCCATCTCCTCAACTGGTCAGGCGTTATATCGTGAGAAATGGCTGAAGACGCTGGCTGGTATGGATCCCATTTCCCTTACCTTGTCGGCCATTGGCTATGTGGAAGAGCCAATTTCGGCCCCCCGTTTCAAGGGTGCCATCTACACTTATTCATTCAGTAGCGCAAGCGACTGGAACCTCCTGGTTAACAACTCTCGCATCCAGAAGACCGTCAATGTGAATGAGTATCCGGAAAAAGGCACGTTTACGGTGCAGGTAACGGGTACGAAACCCATCCAAGCTCACGGAACCACTACGGATGGTATTATTCTTCCGGCCGGTGGCCACTATGAAATTGAAGTGAGCATTGGGTCCGAACACAACGATGTCTTCCTCTTCTATAATCAGCTGTTCTATTATGTAGATAATGAAACCGTTTTAAAGCCGAGTACGGTAGAACCTAGCCCCGATGGAAGTATTTACTATGGATACCAGGGAAACAACCGGGAATATATCTGGAGCCTTCCTTATGGAGAAACGGGCGGCAAATTGGTGATAGATGCGCCTATTGGTAGCGATGTCGTCATCAGCAGATTGATTGTCAAGGGCTTCCACGGCGTTTTGAATAGTACGGGTGACACCGGAGGTGGAGATATAGACCTGGGTGATGGCCTTAGCGATGGAGGTAGCTTATGATGAATCTGTCCTCATATAAATATATTCTTTCGGCCGCAATGCTTCTTCTTCTTGGTTCCTGCGCCAAGGAGACGGACCATCCCGTTCCTGCTCCGGAAACAAAGACCATCCATTACTCCCTTACTGTTGAAGAAGGGCAGGAGACCCGTTCAACCCTGGGACCCGGTTACAAACACGTGTTTGAGGCCGGCGACCGCATCTATGTGGAAAGCACCGGAGACGATGCGGGCAAATTGTATGGCTTCCTCTCTATGTCCCTTGCCGATGGTGTTGGAAAATCTAAAACCGCCTTTGAGGGAGACCTAACCAGTGCTGCTGATTTCACTCCTACTGCCGAGACACCAATTAGTTTAACCCTCGTGGGGCCGGCGGATGACCTGCATACCATTGTGGATGGGAAAGTGACTGGGGTGAATTACACCGACAAAGCTGCCGCATCCATTGAAGATGCCGTTCGTAAGTACGCTCATTTCACCGGTTCCGGTGCGTTTGGAGACTTGAGTTTTGTTCTTCATCAAAATTCGTCCTTCCTGGTTTGTGCTCTCTCTTTTGACTCCCAGACCACCCCTGCTGGTACTTCTGTGACAGCTAAAATCTATAATAATTCCTCCTCTGAGGCTATGTACACCCATACGGCTGCTGCTACTGACGTGGACGGAGATATAGAAGTGTCCTGGGTGATTCCTTTCGCTCCCGGGATATCCTTCACTAACGCCAAGATGACCATAAGCCAGGAAGGCAAGGATGATGTGAATCTTAAAATGGCCGATGCGAGTTTTGTTGACAACAAATTCTACACATTCCAGCGCACGACTTATCTTCAGGACTACTTCACCATTGAAGCCATTCAGGCCGGCACCAACGTTAAGTTCAATTATTCCGGAGCCAATGATGGCTTCCAGTATAGCCGGGATGGCTATGAGTGGGTTAATTACAAGACATCGGACGGCTTCATTACGCTGGATAATGCGGGCGATTATCTTTACTTCCGAGGGAAGAGGAGCAGTTATCAGAATACTGGGAGTACTCCGCTTATCACGGTAGACGGGAATAAGCCTTGCTATGTGTACGGAGATATTATGTTCCTGTCTTGTGACGCCAAGTTCAAGCCCCGGACCAGCATGGACGACTTCGCTTTTCAGGGTGCCTTTAAGGGTTGCACCTGGCTGCGTCTCAGTACGGATGGAAGTAAAAAACTGAAACTGTCGGCCACAACCCTTTCCAAGGGCTGCTATGCCGATATGTTCTCCGGATGCACAGGCCTTACTTCGCTGGAAGGCATTATACTTCCTTCTGAAAGCACAGCCCTTTCGCCCCGTTGTTTCGATTCCATGTTCTATGGTTGTACGGGCATTTCCGCCATTCCGGAGGGCTTCCTTCCCTGGACCCAGCTGGCCTTTGCTTGCTATCGGAAAATGTTTGAGATGTGCACCAGCCTTGCCACTGTGCCGTCCACACTCCTTCCTGCTTTGAATCTGGAAAAGGCTTGTTATATCCGTATGTTCTGGGGATGCTCTAATTTGGGGGATGCTCCGGATCTGATGGCAACAACGCCTGCTCCGGCTTGCTACTTCCAGCTATTCAGAGACTGTACAAAAATCAGGTATGTCAAGTGCTTGATGCTACTTACTGAAGAACAGAGACTGGGCTATGCCAATCCCAATCAAAACGTGTATAATAATGATGCTGATCCGCCTGCGGATAATCTGGAGAATTGGGAGGTAATTAGCTCTTGGAGCGTATTTAACAAATGGCTCGTTACTTCAAAGAGCCAGCCGTTGAACAACGCTTCGAATACTCAGGCTAAGTTTATCAAGCATCCCAATATGACGTATTGGAGAGTGAATAATCCCCCGGGTTACTCTAGTGTTAACTGGATGGGTGTGGTTCCCAGCAATTGGAAAATGGAAGACTATACTGAGTGATACCATTGACTGGTAGCCGAGTTTACAGCTATTCCCCCACCGTAAACCCAACCGAAACGCTGTTTCCTTCGCCGTCCACGCAGGTCACCACGTGCCTGCCGGGGGCGGGGGAGAGGCGAAGCTCGTGGATGAAACGGGTTTCGCCCACGTAGGTCTGGTCCAGGTGCCAGAAGACGGTGGCATCGGCCTTGCGGTGGGCCAGGCGGAACACGGCGCCTTCCACCTTACCGTCCAGCTGGCGGGGGAGGTACAGGGTGGTGCCGCCGGAGGGGTAGATGAACTCCATCAGGGCGGTGGTACGGGCCACGGGCGCGCCGGTATACTCCGGATGATGCGGTTTATAGTACCACTCCATGGCCGGCGTGAGGGTAAAGATGCCGTCGGTGTGGTAGGGGCAGGGATCGCTTTCCAGTCCGGCCGATGGAATGAGCATCGGCTGCGGATGGGGGCAATCGACCCCCGCCAGCATGCCGGACTCCGGGCAAATACTGGCGTAAGTGAACTGGTCTGCCCGGATGAGGCCGGGCCGGGCATCGGCATTTTTATTGCCCGGAACGGCCTCTCCGGGCAGACCTACGGCTTCCGGCTCCGGGAACCATCGGCCGCTTTCCGGCAGCAGGTTCAGGATGTCGAACATCACGGGGCCGGCGGCACGGGCACCGGTGAGGCCGGGAACGCCCTGGCCTTCGGCATTGCCCGCCCATACGCCGATGGTGTAGTCCGGGGTCATCCCCACGGCCCAGGCGTCGCGGAAGCCGTAGCTGGTGCCGGTCTTCCAGGCCGCCTTCCGTACCGACGAAATGAGCCGCCAGTCCAGTTCGTCGGGCCGATTCACTTCCTTAAGCGCCTCAAAGGTGTACCAAAGCGCCGTCTTGTCCCATTTTACTGCGCCTCCGAGCACGTTTTGGCCTGTTTTCGTGCTCGCGCCGTCGGTCAGCCCCAGGTAGCCCCTCACCAGCCCGGAATAGGCGCGCGTGATCTCGTCCAGCCGGCCTTCGCCGCCGCCCAGGATGAGCGACAGACCGTAGTAGGAGGCGTCCTTGCCCAGGGTGGTGAGGCCGCAGCGCTGCAGCAGTTCATGGAACCGGGGCACGCCGTAGGAGCGCAGCAGGAACACGGCCGGAACGTTCAGCGAACGCGCCAGGGCTTCGGAGGCATGCACGGCGCCGTAGAACTGCCGGTCAAAGTTCTGGGGGGCAAAACCACCCATGTTCACCGGGATGTCCGGCAGCAGCGTCTCCGGCAGGATCACCCCGTCCTGGAGCGCCGCGGCGTATAGAAAAGGCTTCAGGATACTGCCGGTAGAGCGTGGCGAAGAAGCAATATCCACCGAGACTCCAGGCCGTTCCCTGTCCGGGGAGGCGTTCCCCACATAGGCCACCACAGCCCCGGAGGTGTTGTCTATGACCACGGCGGCCATATCGGCCACGCCTTCCCGGGCCATCTCATCACTCTTACGGTTAACGGCCGTTTCTACAGCCCGCTGGAGGGAATACCGTATACTGCTGTGTGTCTGGACGCCCCTGGGACAGGACTCCACAAAGTGCGGAGCGTAGGAAGGCAGCGGCAGGGGAGCGTCCGGCAGGGGTTCGGACAGGGCGGCCTCGTAGCTGTCCTGGTCCAGGTCTCCGTGTTCCAACAGTCCGGCAAGCAGGCGGTTCCGCTTCTCCAGCAGGGCGTCCCGGTTCCGGCCCGGGTGCATGGAGGCTGGGGCGTTGGGGAGCACCGCCAGGGTGGCCGCCTCGCCCCAGGAAAGTTCTCCCGCAGGCCGGCCGAAGTAACGCCACGAGGCTGCTTCCAGCCCCACCACATTCCCGCCGAAAGGGGCGTAGGAGGCATACAGGGCCAGGATTTCCCGTTTGGAATAGCGGAGCTCCATCCGCGTGGCCAGCACGGCTTCTATCAGCTTCTGCCACACCGTGCGCTCCCGCCTCCGGGAAAGCCGGACCACCTGCATGGTGAGGGTACTGCCCCCGCTCACCACGTGCCCGGAGCGGATGTTGTCAATGAGTGCCCGCACCAGCGACACGGGGTTCACCCCCGGATGCCAGTAGAAATGCCGGTCCTCAAAGCGCACCACGGCTTTGGCGTAGCGGGAAGGTACGGTGTCGCAGGGCGGGAAGCGCCACTGCTGGTCATCGGCAATGCGTGCGCCCAGCAGCTCCCCTTCGGCCGAATACACCACCGTGGAGCAGGGAGTATCCTTGAACAGATTCCGCGGCAGACAGAAAAGCCATGCCAGGAATAACCCGGCCAACAATGCCCAAATCCATTTCCGTGCAGTCTTGGTCACGTTTTCCCCGTTTTCTTGCCCTAATTTGTACTAACTGACGATCTTAGTCAAGTTTTAGTCCATTTTCTTGCCCAAGATCGTCAGTAGGTACGAACTAAGTCACATTTTGGCCCATTTTCTTGACTAAGATCGTTGAGTCAAGACGGTCGGCCCACAATTACTTTATTACAACGGCCGAACCGGATGCGGTGGAGGCGTTGATGGAAGGCTGGTACATGGCCTCGCACACAATGGCGGGCAGGGCGAAGTTGCCTTCGTAGGCGGCCCTCAACTGCACGGTGAAGGTCTTCACCTTGCCGGCGGGCAGGCCGAAGAACCAGTTCACCCTGTCGTCCCGGATGTCCTTGTGGTCGTAGCCGCCTTCATCGCCTTCGCCGCCCATGAGGCGTTCGTTCTGGATTTCCCAGCCGGAAGGGATGCGGCAGCTCAGTGCCAGGTTCTCCAGGTCGGCACCCTGCGCGGTGTTGTACACCTTGAGGGTGGCGGTGAAACGCATGCCCTGCATCAGGCGGGCAGGGTTCACGCTCCGGCCCTGTTCGTCCTTGTAGCTCACTTCCAGGCGCAGGCCGTTGGCACGGGCGGGTACCACGGTGCCGGCCGCCGGACGGGAAACCGTCACCAACGTGCCGTACAGCAGGCCGTCGCCATTGTTCTTGACGGTGGTGCTGCCGTTGGCCGTTACGGTGGCTACGGAGCCGGAGGAGGCCACGTTGCTGCCGTTCACGCTGGCCTGGATGGCCGATGTTCCCACCTTCTCAAACAGGCGGTGGAAGGCGATGGCGGCAAAGGCGCTCTCCTGGGTGGACAGCCAGTTCATCCGCTCCACGGCACCCTGGGCGATGGGCAGGGCCGCGGTGATGCGGCCGCTCAGGGCCAGGGCCTCCAGGGCCACCATCCGGTCGCGGAAGGAAGTGCCGTAGGTGAGGTTGTACGGGAGGTATTCCGGGAAGTCGGCGCTCACTTCGTCAATGAGGCCTTCGGCAATCTTGGCCTTTCCGGCAAGGGAATAGGCGCTGGCAAGCATCCACTTGGCCCGGTCGCCTATACCTTCGGCTTCCCGCAGGCGGTTCATGGCCGATAAGTTGGCGTTGCCGGTGGCGGCCATGGTGTACAGGCGGTAGCATTCATCCAAGTGGGAGAAGGCGTTGTTGCCGGCGATGCGGTAGGCCTGGGACATCTTCTTCTGGAAGCTTTCCCAGTTCTTCAGGACGCCCTTGTTCACCTCGAAACCGGCCTTGGAGGCCTCCGAGAGGAATTCTCCGGCCATGGAGCTTACCCAGGTATCGGCCTGCGAGGAGCCGCTCCAGTAGGCAAATCCGCCATCTGCCGTCTGGCGGGAATAGAGCTTTTCGATGATGCCGGGGATGAGGGTCTTGGCCTCGGCGGCATCCTTTTCTTCCAGCATGGGCATCAGATGGAGCATCGTGAGGCCCTTGGAAGAGAGCTGCTCGGAGCAGTCATAGGCATAGTCCCGCATGGAGATGTACAGGCTGCGGGCGTCCAGGGCCGGGAAACCGGCCAGCTGCAGGGTGGAACCTGCACCGGCGTTCAGGGTCTCGGAAGCGCCGGCAGCCAGCTGGAAGTTCTTCACCGTGGCAATTTCCGGATTGGGGTTCTGGATGGTGAGGGCGATGCTTTCCGTGGCCTTGTGTCCGGCGCCGGAGGCGTCAATGGTAATGTGCGCCACGCCTTCGCCGGTGGCCTTGAGGCCGAAGCGGACCAGCTGGTCGCCCTTCTCCGGGAAGGAAGCCGTCTGGGTGGCATTGCCCACAATCTGCACGGGACCGTCCACGGAGATCTTCACGTCGGCGCTCTTTACGCCGTCTTCCATGGCAAATACGTTCACGGGGACGGTCACTTCCTCTCCGTTACCCAGGATGCGCGGCAGGGTGGTAACCACCATCAGCGGGCTCTGCACCGGCACGGTGGCATCGGCACTGCCGTAGGCGCCCTCGTGGCCGGCCACCACCATCACGCGCACGCTGCCCACGTACTGCGGGAGCTTGAGCTTGATCTCGTCGGTACCCTTGGCCAGGGTGCGGGGTGCCTGGAACAGCACCACGGGGTTGAAGCGGTTGTCCTTGCGGGCGGCTACCAGGTTATCCTGGTCACCGCCGATGGCGGCCAGCGGGGAGAACTTGCCGCTGAAGGCGCCCACGACCTTGTCGTAGAGGTCCCAGGTCTTCACGCCCAGGGCTTCGTCCTTGTACATCACGCTCCAGGGGTTGGGGGTCTTGAAGGCGGTGAGGTCCAGCAGGCCTTCGTCCACGATGGCCAGGGTGTAGGTCATGGGCTTGCCGCTCTTCTCGCTCACCTTCACGGTGAAGGCTTCCTCCGGATGCAGCACGTCCGGGAGCTTGATCACAGGCTCCAGATGGGAGTCCGGATTCTCCACTTTCACCTTCTGGACGCCGTACAGGCGCAGCGGAAGGTCGTTCACCGTGGAGCCGTAAGGCTGCAGCAGGGTAATGTGCACATAGAAGTTGGGAGACATCTCCGGCTGGATATCGAACTGGTAGGGCGTATCCTTGTCGCCGGTGGAAACCCACTCGCGCCGGATTACGCCGCTGGCGTTCTCCAGGGAAACCAGGGCCTGTCCGCCCGGGGCGGCGGGGATATATACGGTGGCTTTCTCCCCGGCCTTGTAGGAAGGCTTGTCGGTAGAGAAGGTGAGCATCGTGAGGGACTGCGGATCCTGCCGTCCGGCGCGGCCGCGTACATCCGGCCAGTCAAAGGTGAAGAACTCACCGCTCACGTGGCCGCTGGAAAGGTCGCGGGCCAGCACCAGGTATCGGCCCCAGTTGGGATATTCCTCACGGATAACGAAGGAGGCGTCCTTGTCTCCGCTGCTGGTAACGGTGCCGCCGCTGAGTTTCTGGACGGAATTGCCGTTCACATAGGAATCCAGGTCTCCGCCGGGGTTGTCCCACCACCAGCTCCAGCCCACTTTGAACACGGCGTACTCAATCTTGTGGCCGCGTACGCGCTTGCCGGAGGCGTCCACCACGGCCAGGTTCACGGTCTGGTCCTTGTCGGTCTCCAGGTAGTAGTTGTCGCTCTCCGGGAGTTTGATGCCCACGTAGGAGCTGTAGGGGGAGTAGGGAAGGGTTTCGGTGGTGAAGCTTTCGTCACCGCCGGGTTCCATCACGGACGTTACGATGAAGGCGCTCAGCATGCCCGGAGCCCCTTCGGCGGCGGGCAGGTCCACCTGCACGGAAGCCTCTCCACTGCTGGAGAGCTTGGAGTTATAAAGGTAGAATTCGGAGCTGGAGAAGTTGGACGAAGGATCGTTGAAGGTATACTTCTCGAAGCCTGCGAACGGGGCGCCGGACAGCTTGCGGAGGGTCATTTCGGCCCGCACGGGGCAGTCGGCCGCCACGCCTCCCGAGAGCCAGTCGGCTGCCGTGCGCACGGTGATGCGTTCGCCGGCGTTAAGGATGCTGTTGTAGCGGGTGCTGATCTTGAGGCGGTTGGGCTTCACGGTCTCCACGTGGAGGGTCTTGTAGAAGGTGTTGCCGCCCACCTTGAAGTACGCGTTCCAGTAACCGGTGGGGTCATCGGCCTTGGTGGGGATGTTGTAGCTGTAGAAGCCGTCCTTGCCGCTGCGGACCATGCGGCTGTGGAACTGGCCTTCCGGAGTGTAGAGCTCCAGGGTGGCCGGATGGCCTTCCGGCAGGTTGTGGCCCTTGTCGGAAAGGAGCATGGTCACGTGGAGGGTGTCGCCGGGACGCCATACGCCCCGCTCGCCGTAGATGAAGGACTTGATGCCCTGCTGGAGCACCTCGCCGCCCACGTCGAAGCGGCTGAGGGAGCGCTCTGCACCGCTGGAAATCTTAAGGTAGCCGATGGAGCCGCCGTGCTTGGCCACTACGGCAAACGGCTTGTGCGGGAGGGTGGCTTCGGCCAGACCCTTGCCGTCCGTCTTCACCTTGGCCATCTCCTGGAGCTGATAGTCATACACTTCCAGGCTCACCCCGGAGAGAGGCTTGGCGGTGAGGAGGTCCGTGGCGGCCAGCCAGAGCTTGTCGCCGTCGGCATATTCGGCCATGAGGCCGATATCGGAGGCCAGCAGCTGCACGGAAGGGAAGCGGTCGCTGTCCATGTAGAAGGACGGCTTCTCCGGGTTGTTGGCGTCTTCCCAGGAGTAGTTCTCCCAATCGTAGTCGTTCTCCCAGTAGTAGGAGCTCTGGGTGTCCCAGACGTTATCGTCGGCCTTGGAAGGGGCTCCGGTGGGGCCGCTGAGGGTGCGCATGGGATCCTTGCCGCCATAGAGGCTCTGGTCCTGGCGGAAGCTGAGGCGGATCCGGTAGATGGCGCCGGGCTCCTTCTTGATCATGTTGCTAAGGTCGATGCTGTGCTCGTGCCACTGGTGCAGGTCCTTGGAGGCGTCCAGGGCTACGTCGCCCTTCCACACCAGGCGGCCGCTGCGGCGCAGGCTGCCTTCCTCGCCCAGGTCGTTGTCCTGCAGGTACATCAGCACGTTCTTCTCGTAAATCTTCACCACCCTCACTTCCACTGCGCTGAGGTTCACGGCGCTGAAGGGGAGGATGAGCTTGGATTTGTCCGGGAGGATGTTGCCCTTGAGCGGAATGCTCACGGCAGGCACTTCCTCCGTGCGGGTGAAGGTGCGTACGAAACTCTCGCCCAGGGTTTCACCTTGGGCGCTCTTGAGGGAACGGTCCAGGGTGAGGGTGAGGTCTCCACGGCGGTTCTCGTAGAAAACCTGCAGCAGGGAATCCTGCACCTGCACATAGCTGCGGCCGGCGCCTTCCAGTTCCACCATGCCCCGGAGGGTGGCGTTGGAAGGGGTCTTGGAGAACACTACGTCAATGCTGGGGGTGTCTCCGCCCACTTCCCGCACCCTTACCACGCGGAAGGGGCGTCCGTTGTCCGGCTCCGGCTTTTCCAGGGCCTTGGGCGATGCGCCGCGGCCCTTCACGGTGAAGCCGAAATGGAACTGCTTCAGGGCCTCTTCGCTCACCTCCGTAATCTTGTCCAGGTCTATGCTCACAGTATAGGTCTGGCCCACCTTGAGGGCGCCTTCTTCCGGAACGTAGCTCACCGAAGAGGGGGAGTTCCAGCGGACACTGCCCGGGAGGGAGGGGCTTATATTGAACAGGCCTGCGCTCTGGCGGGCAGCCTCCTCAATATCACCGGTGAAGTCTACCCGGATTACGGCGTCATCGGCGATGATACCGCCCGTGTAGGCCTTGATGTACTCGGCGAAAGCCGTGTCCGGGCTTTCTGCCGCATTCTTTTTACTGCCGCAGGAGAAGGCGGCAAAGACAGCCGTTGCCAGGACGGCCAGTCGCAGAATGGAATGTTTCATATACACTACTTATTTAGGTTTTAATATTGTTCCACAGTTTCCTTCAGGCGGCGGAGGCCTTCCAGGAGTACGGTGCGGGGGCAGGCTATGTTAAGCCGCTCGAAACCTTCCCCGGCGGCGCCGTAGATGGTGCCCGTGCTAAGCACCAGTCCGTGCTTCTTGAGCTGCTCCGCAAAACGCTCGCTGAACCCTTCCAGGGGTTCTCTGGGATGCATCACGCCGCGGCAGTCCAGCCACATGAGGTAGGTGCCCTCCAGGGGCGGGGCGGTGATTCCGGGAAGCTCGTCTTCCAGGAAGCAATATACGGTGCGGGCGTTGTGCCAGAGATAGCCGCGCAGCTGGTCCAGCCAGGCTTCCCCCTGGTTGTAGGCGGCCTGCAGGGCCGTTACGCCAAACACGTTCACGTCGCAGCACTCATTGTCGTTGATGGCCCTGTCCATCTTCTTGAGGATCTCCGGGTCTTTGGCAAAGATGTTGGCAATCTGGATGCCGGCAATGTTGAAGGCCTTGGTGGGGGAGATGCAGGAGACGGAGTTGCGCACCAGCTCCTCCGGCAGGGTGGCCCAGGGGGTATAGTCGTGGCCGGGGTAGGTGAGTTCGCAGTGGATCTCATCGGCCACTACAAAGACCTTGTGCCGGAGGCAGATCTCTCCCATCCGCTCCAGCTCCTCCCGGGTCCAGACGCGTCCGGCGGGGTTGTGGGGGTTGCACAGGAGGAAGACCCGGGCCTGGGAGACCTTGTCCTCAAAGTCTTCCCAGTCTATGGTATAGAGCCCGTCCTCATAATGCAGTGGATTCTCCAGCTGGACGCACTTGTTGTTGCGGATGGCGGGGAAGAAGGCGTTGTAGCAGGGCGTTTGCACCAGCACCTTGTCGCCGGGCACCGTCATGGCCTTGATGGCGGCGGAATAGGCTGCAATCACCCCGGTGGTGGGAACGATGTTCTCCCGGAGGATGCCCTCCCACCCGTGCCGGCGGGAAAACCAGCGGCCGATGGCTTCAAAATAGCTGTCGGGCACCAGTTCATACCCGAAGACGCCATGGTCCAGGCGCCGTTGCAGCGCCTCCTGGATTTCCGGCGCGATGCGGAAGTCCATATCGGCCACCCACATGGGCAGGGCGCCCGGGTACAGGTCCCACTTCACGCTCTCGGTGTTCCGGCGGTCTACTATTTCGTCAAAATTATACATGTTCGGTTATAATCTCACAATTGCCGGGTGTCTTGATGTTGGCGTCCAGGATAATCTCTCCGATACTCCCGGCGCGGATGCTCCCGCTGCGGGGGTTCTTCACGGAATGGACGGCGCCCTGGATGGTGGCCTGGACGGAGCTGTACTCGAAGGCCAGATCGGCATCCGGCTCGAAGCTGCAGTACTCCAGGACCAGGTTCTCGCAGTAGCACAGGGGCTGGGTGCCGCCAATGTGGCAGTTCACCAGGCGGAGGTTCTTGGAATACCAACCCAGGAATTCCCCCTGGATGCGGGAGTCGTACACGGTCACGTTCTCGCTTTCCCAGAAGGCGTCCTTGGTGTCCATATCGGCATTCCGGATAACCGCGTTCCGGGCATACTGGAAGGAGTAGTTGCCCTGGAGGCGGAAACCGTCAATGTCCATGTTGTCCGTGTGCATGAAGATATAATCGGCCTTCCTGGCCTCTACATTGCGGAGCACCACGCCGCTGCAGTCCCAGAAGGTTTCCAGGGCGTTGGGCAGCTGCACGTTCTCCAGATACGTATCCGTGATCCGGCGGAACATCTTGGGGGCTTCCACCAGCGTATCGTACATCTTGCAGTGGCGGGTATACCACAGGGCGGCGCGGGCGCCTTCCCGGAAGATGCAGTTCCGGATGGTGAATCCGTCGCACTCCCAGAAGGGGTATTTCCCGTTAAACTCGCAGTTGACGGCCTCTATGCCGGCCCCTTCCTTGAGAGACGACTCTCCCGGGCCGATTTTTACATTTTCCAGGCGCAGTCCGTTCCGGCGCACATACAGAGGGCGTTCTCCCTCAAAATATTGGTCTTTGATAGATTCCATAATTAATACAAAGATAATAATTTTGACGGGAACTGCCAAGGGGGGTGTTTGATACATCCTGAAGTTTTTGTACCTTTGTGAAAACCCGTGAATAATAATCTTTATAATATTCAGTTATGAAAAGAATCCTGATGCTTTTGGGAACTGCCATCCTTGCCGCCGTCATGCTCAGTTCCTGCTCCAAGGAGCCTTCTGCAACGTCCATCCAGGGCAAGTGGAAATTCAATAAGGAGGTTGCCCAGCTGCTTTCCGGCAGCAAGATTGTGTCGGAAGAGGCCTTATATGCTTCTTCGGAACTGATTGATTTCTATTTTGAATTCAATGCGGACAAGACTTTCACCACCCTGGGCGTGTTCCCGGGAGAAGGTTCTACCGCCACCACCGGCACCTATGCAGTTTTTGACAACAAACTGGTTCTCACTTCTTCCGAGATGTCGGAAACCTTCATCATAGAATCGGTGTCTTCCTCGGAGCTGGTCCTTCTCACAGAGGAGGGTATTTCGGACGAAGGGGATTCATTTACCTATAAAATAATGTGGTACTTTAACAAGATGAAATAACGCCTTTGAAAGGCCACTGCCAATTTGTCAGTCCTTTGGGGCTGGCACAGCAGTTGATATCTCTAAGCCGTCCTTCCTTTTGGGAGGGCGGTTTTTTGGAACTTTAAAAACACAAATAATTATGCTAAGACCGTTAGGAACCAGAGTGGTGATCGAGCCCAAAGAGGCCGAGACCATGACCGCCGGGGGCCTGTATATCCCGGACAATGCCAAGGAAAAACCCCAGCAGGGAGTTGTCGTTGCCGTGGGCCCCGGCTCCAAGGATGAACCCATGGAGGTGAAAGTGGGCGAGACAGTGCTCTATGGCAAGTACGCCGGCACGGAGGTCACCGTGGACACCAAGAAGTACCTCATCGTAAAGCAGAGTGACATTTTAGCAATCCTGTAAGTTATGGCAAAGGAAATCAAATTCAATACAGACGTCCGCGCCGCCATGAAGGAAGGCGCAGACGCATTGGCTAACGCCGTTAAGGTAACCCTGGGTCCCAAGGGCCGCAATGTGGTTATCTCCAAGAAGTTCGGTGCTCCGCAGATTACCAAGGACGGTGTCACCGTGGCCAAGGAAGTGGAGCTGGAAGACCAGTTCCAGAACATGGGCGCGCAGATGGTGAAGGAGGTCGCCTCCAAGACCAACGAGCAGGCCGGCGACGGTACCACCACCGCCTCCGTGCTGGCCCAGGCCATCATCAACGTGGGCCTCAAGAACGTTACCGCCGGTGCCAATCCCATGGACCTCAAGCGCGGTATCGACAAGGCCGTCAAGGCCGTTGTGGACAACCTCAAGGCCCAGAGCCAGGCTGTGGGCGAGGACTACTCCAAGATTGAGCAGGTGGGTACCGTATCGGCCAATAATGATGCCCACATCGGCAAACTCATCGCCGATGCCATGGCCAAGGTGAAGAAGGACGGCGTGATCACCGTGGAGGAAGCCAAGGGCACGGAGACGGAGGTGAAGGTTGTGGAAGGCATGCAGTTCGACCGCGGCTACATCTCCCCGTACTTCATGACCAACGGCGACAAGATGGAAGCTGTCCTGGACGATGCCTACATCCTGCTCACGGACAAGAAGATTGCCAACATGGAAGACCTGATGCCGGTGCTGGAGCCCGTGGCCCGCGAAGGCCGCTCGCTGCTCATCATTGCCGAAGACGTTGAGGGCCAGGCCCTTACCACCCTGGTGGTGAACCGCCTCAGGGGCACCCTGAAGGTGGCTGCCGTAAAGGCTCCGGGCTTTGGCGACCGCCGCAAGGAAATGCTGCAGGACATTGCAACCCTCACCGGTGCAGTGGTCATCAGCGAAGAACGCGGCTTCACCCTCCAGAACGCCAACGTGCAGATGCTGGGTAAGGCCGAAAAGGTTACCATCACCAAGGAGAACACCACCATCGTGGGCGGTGCAGGCGACCAGGCCGCCATCAAGGACCGGGCCGACCAGATCCGCGCCCAGATAGAGACCACCAAGAGCGACTATGACCGCGAGAAGCTCCAGGAGCGCCTGGGCAAGCTGGCCGGCGGTGTGGCCGTGATTTACGTGGGTGCTACCACGGAGGTGGAGATGAAGGAGAAGAAAGACCGCGTGGACGATGCCCTCAATGCCACCCGCGCAGCCGTGGAAGAAGGTTACCTGCCGGGCGGCGGCGTGGCCTATATCCGTGCTGCAGAAGCTCTCAAGGGCCTTAAGGGAGAGAACGAGGACGAGACCACCGGTATCCGCATCATCGAGCGTGCCATCGAGGAACCGCTCCGCCAGATTGCCGCCAACGCCGGGGTGGAGGCTTCCGTAATCATCAACAAGATCCGCGAAGGCAAGGCCGATTTCGGCTATAACGCGCGCACGGGCGAGTACGTTAATATGTACGAGGCCGGTGTGATCGATCCCACCAAGGTGGCCCGCGTGGCCCTGGAGAACGCCGCTTCCGTTGCCGGTATGTTCCTTACCACCGAGTGCGGTATCGTGGACATTCCAGAACCCGCTCCGGCCGCCCCTGCCATGCCCGCCGGCGGAATGATGTAATACCTGACAATCAATAGCTTATATATTTCTCCCTGTGATTCCCGTCACAGGGAGATTTGTTTAACCGCCTGATAATGATTATCTTTATTGCATGAAAAAGATATTGCTTCACCTTGCCATGCTGGGCGTCCTGGGCGGCGCCGCTGGCTGCTCTTCTCCGGAGCAGTGGGCCCCTGCCGGGGACCGGATCCGTACAGAGTGGGGAGAAACCGTAGATCCGCAAAACGTGCTTCCGGAGTATCCCCGTCCGCAGATGATGCGGGAAGACTGGTTGTCGCTGAATGGCCTGTGGGACTATGCGGTGCTGCCGCAGGAGGCGGATCACCCCGAAGGAGCGGACGGCAAGATCCTGGTGCCTTTCTGCATAGAGTCCTCCCTTTCCGGGGTGGGACGGCATGTCCAGGCCGATGAGGCGCTCTGGTACCGGACGGAATTCAGGGTGCCCAGGGGTTGGAAAGAGCGCGTGCTGTTGCACTTCGGCGCCGTGGACTGGCAGGCCGATGTCTGGCTGAACGGACAGTATGTGGGACAGCATACCGGCGGTTACACTGCCTTCTCCTTTGATATTACATCTTATTTGAAGCGGGGACGGCAAACGCTGGAGGTCCGGGTGCTGGACGGCACGGACAATGACCTGCAGCCGCGCGGGAAACAGGTCTCCAATCCTTCCGGTATCTGGTATACGCCTGTGACGGGTATTTGGCAGGGCGTCTGGCTGGAGCCGGTTCCGGAAACATCCATAGAACGGTATTCCGTTATCCCGGACCTCTCCGGCTGGTCCTTTACGGTCTTCGCCCCGGAGGCGCAGGAGGGTGACCGGGCGGTGGTGACCGTCCGGGAAGGCGCCGTGGGTTATGGCGTGGAAGACCCTGCCGGTGCAGTGCTTGCTTCCGTCTCCGCCGTTCCGGGACAGCCGGTGCGCGTGGATGTCCCGCAGCCTCAGCTCTGGTCCCCGGAATCTCCCTATCTGTATGCCGTGGAGATCGGCCTGGAGAGGGATGGAAAGGTGCTGGATACGGTAAAGGGGTACGCCGCTCTCCGCACGGTGGGGGAGGTCAGGGACGCTGCCGGGTTCAAGCGGATCGGCCTTAACGGGGCGCCGTATTTCCAGTTCGGTCCGCTGGACCAGGGCTGGTGGCCGGACGGACTCTATACCGCCCCTTCGGATGAGGCGCTTCGCTTCGACATCGCCAAAACGCGGGATTTCGGCTTTAACATGATCCGCAAGCATATCAAGGTGGAGCCGGAGCGCTGGTACACCTGGTGCGACCGTATGGGCATTGTGGTCTGGCAGGACATGCCGTCCATTTCGGACAGCCGTCATGGCCGATGGGAGCAGTGGAAATGGGCCTCTCCGGAGGATGATTCCCAGCTTGCCCCTCAGGCGCAAGATACCTATTATAAAGAATGGGGAGAGATTATCGGCCAGCTTGCCAATCATCCGTCCATAGTGGTTTGGGTTCCCTTCAACGAGGGTTGGGCCCAGTTCCGCACGGAAGAGGCCGTTTCCTTTACCAAAAAGGCCGATTCAAGCCGCCTCGTCAATTCCGCCTCCGGTGGCAACTCCTATCCGGTAGGGGATATCTTCGACAGCCACAATTATCCGGACCCGCACATGAAATTCACTTCCGGGGGTCTCCAGATAGACGTGCTGGGAGAGTATGGCGGCATCGGGTGGGCCGTGGAGGATCATCTGTGGCAGCCGGACCGCAACTGGGGCTATGTACAGTATCATAGCGGGGAAGAGGTGTTTACCCAGTACGAGGAGTTTGCCCGCCAGCTTATTCCCACCATTGCCCAGGGCGTTTCGGCGGCGGTCTATACCCAGACTACGGATGTGGAAATTGAGGTGAACGGCCTCATGACCTATGACCGGAAAGTGATAAAAATGGACGAAAATAAGCTACGTGCTGTGAATCAGGCGGTTATCAAATCACTGTAAGGAGATTTAAAAAAATTTTAAAAAAATCTTCAAAAAAAATTTGCAAGTTCGGAAAAAGTTACTACCTTTGCAGTCCCGTTCGGAAACGAGCGGGATTTTTACGCAAAAAAGTTCATTGAAAAGACTGAAAGGAAAGTACAAGCAAGTACCGGAAAAGTGTAACACTTTTCAAACTTTAAACGAGCGTCAGTTTCTTTAGGAAACAGCGTCAGGAACAAGCTAAGAATTATAGAATATACAATGAAGAGTTTGATCCTGGCTCAGGATGAACGCTAGCGGCAGGCTTAACACAT
>JAEEGH010002862.1_pt1 | contig 45920 bp, 41 predicted proteins | sample 9134181 | NCBI WGS metagenome assembly JAEEGH01 (sample SAMN16246544, study PRJNA631951) | gut metagenome | biome: gut microbiome; feature: rumen; material: DP-attached | host: Bos | place: Iran: Karaj | collected 2018-10
GTGTTGCCAATAGTAAAGTCAAAGCAATTGCCTATAGTTCTGTGGTAAGAAATACTTCCCGACGGAACAAAGTTGCCGTTGATGATTCTTGCTTTGAAATTTAATCCGAATCTGTCTCTTTGCGATGCATAAATATAGCCGCCGATATTGATATTGGTGGAAATCATTTTGTTGTACGAACCAATGGAAACAGTGTCTAATTCGGCTTGCATGGTATTGGCTAAGGAATCGAAGAAGTTTTCTAAAAATTCTCCTGCTTCCATATCGGTATCTTCAAAAGGAACGCCTTCATATCTCATGGTGTTGTCGGTAACAGAGCATTGTTTGCCGGCTGTCCAATGGATGAAACCCAAATCGGTGACAGATGCATCTATTTCAAAAGTTTTGTTGATACGATATCTAAAACCGAAATCGATGGCAGCACCATGGCTTGGATTTTCAATAGCATCTTTTGCCAATTGTATAATTTCATCTGTTGTATTGTTGTTGGTATCGGCTATGGCCAACATTTGGTCTAAATCGTGAACATTGGCAACAAAACCATAATTGGCGATAATAGCGTCAAAATCTGTTTCGGATTGTAAACTCAAATCAGCCGATTTGGTGTAGGCATTGGCTAATCCTAACAAGTATTTTGCTTTCACACCCCATGAAAATTTTGCACTTTCTTCACGTTGAAAGCCAATGCCGAATTCCATATATGCATTAAGATATACCGATTTGTCGTTGACAAATGCTAAAGTTTGTCCTTCGTAGGGGGCATTTCCTTCTATAAGAAATCTAAAGAAGTCTTTCTTTAGGTTGACCAATCCGGTTGCTTTCACACCGGCGGTAACAGAAATATAGTTGCTGTTTTTAACTCTAAAACCAAAGTCAATAATATTTTCTTGTAGATTGAAGGCTACTCTATTGTTTTTTCTGATGTGTTTCATCAAAGAATTTTCAATAGTCATATATTGACCATAGTTGATAGGTGAGTTTACGCCCACTTGAATGTGGCTCAAACATGGAAAACCAATGTGAAATTTGTAAGGAGTGGTATAGCCCGGATTTTCTTCTAAAATTTGCGGAACACGCAAATCTTTTAGTAAGTAACTTTCTTGTGCAGATAGTTGAGTAAATGGAACTATGGCTAAAACTGCAATTGCTAAGAGTTTATATATATTCTTCTTCATGGCTAAAATGATTCTATTATGTCATTAAGATTACCTTTAACATCTGTTTGGAAGGCAACACTAAGTTTGATTCGTAAATAATTTTCTTTAAACAATTTGACATCTTTATGATTGTAACTGCTATAATTTTCAATCAATTTCAGATATCTTGTCTTTTTTAGGTTTTCGTATAGTTGGTCACCTTCTTTCATGTCAATTTGAACACGTTTTTCTGCCGGAGTTACCACTTTATAGCTGGCATTGGTGACACCGGCATCCAAAGTTACAGGATGGTCAATCAATAGTCCCAAATCATTCATGTTGGAGTCCATCAACATACAAGTAACGGTTGCTGCAAAAGGAAAATAATTAATGAAAGAAGTTCTTAGTGACAAACCTGTGATTCTTATTTTTCCATCTGCAATACTATCATTGTAAGAAAGAATATTTTCCAAGTCAACTTCGTCTAAATAGACTGTGTCGTTAGCGGTGCAATTGTAAAGTGTTATCCACGCAGGAACGTGAATTTCCGGAGTAATGTCCATAGATCCGCTTGTATCAGTTCCTCCATCAAGATGACCTTGGAAATCGTAATATACGGTATTGCCGTATCCGAGCAAATCCATAGGTTCGTTGGCAACTGCATCAAAAACGTGGGTTGCACGTGGTTGATTGGGAATATAAGGTTCTGCCAAAGTGATGGTGATGTCTTTTCTGTCCCCTTTACTATTTATATAATAGAGCAGTGCATTGTCCAAGTAAAGAGAGTTGTTGGAATAATTGGTGGCATAACCTCTAATTTGTGCTTGATGAACAATAAAGGTATCATTGGAAATAACTTCAATCATTGGAAAATCACCTGAAACATGCAGAGGATTTTCTGTATAGTCAATTGTACAATTAGCTGTTGTTTGATTGTAGATAAAATAACCTAAATAATCTTCTTCTGCTTTGAATTCTACGTCAAATGTTTTGTCTAAATATTCTTCATTCAAATAGTTAAGAAGATTTTCGCAAGTCACGTCATAGGTGCACAAGGGCAATCCGTAACTTGGTGTAATATCCAAATTTGGATATTGATTTTCTCTATCAAGCAGAGTCTTGTCCTTCCAGCAGGAAGTAAACACCGTTATTCCTACAGTTGTAAGAATAACTAATTTTAAAAGTTTAGATTTCTGTTTCATATATTTACTATTTATTTAATTTTTCTTCAATTAGTTGTGGTAGAAAATTCATGGCGGCAAAAATTTTCAACATCTTTTTTCCGTCCATGGCAGGTGAACCCAGCAAAGTTTGTTTGTCGGCAGCATTTTTGTGAATTCCGGCTTGAGAGCCAACCGTTACTTGGTCGCCGATTTTTACATGGTCTTTTACACCTACTTGTCCGGCAAACACACAATGGCTGCCGATATGTACTGAGCCGGCAATGCCGCAGCATGCTGCTATTACAGTATCGTTACCGATTTCGCAATTGTGGGCAATTTGATTCAAATTGTCAATTTTCACCCCGTGGTGAATAATGGTAGAACCCATCATGGCTCTGTCAATACACGAATTTGCACCTATTTCCACGTCATCTTCAATCACTACATTGCCTAATTGTGGAATTTTTTCATATACACCCTCTTCATTGGGGATAAATCCGAAACCATCCGCTCCGATAACACAGCCGGCATGTAAAATGCAGTTGTTGCCGACAATACATTCATGATAGATTTTTACTCCGGCATATAAAATGCTGTCTTCACCGATTTTTGCCTTGTCTCCGACATATACTTGCGGATATATTTTTGCATCATCGCCAATTTCAACATTCTCACCGATAACAGCACCTTCACCGATATAGACGCCTAAACCGATTTTGGCAGATTTGGCAATGTGAGCTTTGGGAGATATGCCGATTTTTTCCTCTTTCAAACTGGCATAATACTGCATTAAATGTACAAATTCCAATTGAGGATTTTTTACTCTAATGAGTGTGCAATGGATAGGTTGTTCAGGTTGAAAAGATTGAAATACAATGATAACAGAAGCTTTTGACTGATAGATAAAAGGAGCATATTTGGAGTCTCCTACAAAAGCAAGACCTCCTTCTTCTTGGCTGTCTATCTTGATAAATTTATTCACTTTTGTATTTTCATCGCCGTCAATAGTTCCGTGAACCATTTGTGCTATTTGTTTGGCAGTCAGCTCTATACCTTCCATTGTTATTGTATTAAGTTGAGAAAATATGTTTCCTCTTCATGATAGTCAATAAAGGGATAACGTTTTTTTATGCTATTTATTTTATTTAATTGTGTTTTTGCAAATTTTTTTGTTTCTTCAGAGGCGGTATGTTTAATTTTATGCTGTCTGGCAGCGGAAATTTCTGCAATTTCTTTGTTCAAGGCTAAGGTGTTGTTGTCGAAATAACAAGTGGAAAATTTTTCCCACATATAGTCAATGGCAACTTCCGAAGGGTGAATCATGTCGGCTTGGTAAAAGCGATAATCTCTCAAGTCGTCCATCATGATTTCAAAAGAAGGAAAATAAAAAACATTTTCCAATCGGCTAATCAGTTGATGCGTGGCTGTAAGCAGGTGGGCTTTGCTCAAAGAATTTTCTTCCATGTCGTATTTTACATAGCGAATAGGGCTGATGGTGAGCAAAATACGTATATGTGGATTGATTTGTCGAATTCGTTTTATCACATCCGTCAAATGTGCGGAAATATCTTCCACAGACAAAAGGATTCTTTCAAATTGTTTGGCAGGCACTTTGTGACAATTGGCAACTATGCAATTGCTGGCTATGTGTTTGTAGGCGAATGCTGATCCTAATGTGAGAATGAGTAAATCGGTACGGCAGAGTCGTTCAAATGAGTCTTTCCCCACTTGATTGATATGGGATAGACATTGCTGTTGGTTGCTATGGTTAAAAATGCTATGGTGTTGAAAACTATACCATTCTTCTCCGTCAAAACACAAGTCTTCTTCGGTAAATACTCTCTGATTGATCATATGATACAAGCATTGGCAAATAGAAAGCGGATTGAACAGAATACCGTATGGATTGATGCTTGCATCAAATTTTGTTTGCAACAATTTTTCGCCTATATTTTCCGCAAAACAAGAACCTATCAGCAGGATTTTTTCTTGATGCGAAATGCGAAGTTCGCAATTTTTCGGTTTTATTTCTGTTCTAAAGTTTTGCATATTATAATCGAGTAGATACTTTTTTTACCATGATATCTTTCCAAGTGGCAAAATCACCTTCTAAAATATGTTTTCGGGCTTCTTTTACCAACCATAAATAAAAATGCAGGTTGTGCAAACTGCCAATCATGCTGGCCAACATTTCTCCATTGGCAAACAAATGTCGCAAGTAGGCTTTTGAATATTCCCGGTCGGCAAACAAATCACTTTCCGCGTCAATAGGAGAGAAATCGTCTTTCCATTTTTCGTTTCTCATATTCATGATGCCGTTACGGGTGAACAATACAGCATTTCTGCCGTTGCGGGTCGGCATAACACAATCAAACATGTCCACACCCAATGCAATGCATTCCAAAATATTGGCAGGAGTTCCAACTCCCATCAAATAGCGAGGTTTGTCTTTGGGCAAAATGTCGCAGCAAAGAGCCGTCACCTCGTACATCAATTCGGTAGGCTCGCCGACAGATACACCTCCGATAGCGTTGCCGTCGAAATCCATGTTGGCGACAAACTCTGACGATTGCACTCTTAAATCGTTGAAGATGCCGCCTTGCACTATCGGAAACAAAGATTGATAGCGACCATATAGCGGCTCGGTTTCTTGATATTTCATATAACAACGTGTCAGCCAGCGGTGTGTGCGTTGCATAGATTGTTCTGCATAATCTTTTGTGGCAGGATAGGGAATACATTCATCGAATGCCATCATAATATCGGAACCGATAATTCTTTGTGTTTCAATGACATTTTCCGGTGTAAACTCATGTTTGGAACCATCTATATGAGATGCAAATTTGACACCGTTTTCGGTGATTTTTCGTCTTTCGTTCAACGAAAACACCTGAAATCCACCGCTATCTGTCAAAATGGGACCTTGCCAGCCATTGAAGCTATGCAATCCACCGGCTTTTTGTATAATTTCCATGCCGGGACGAAGATATAAGTGATAGGTGTTGCCTAAAATAATTTCTGCTTGAATGTGGTCTCGCAGATCTTTCATGTGGACACCTTTCACCGAGCCGACTGTGCCAACCGGCATAAAAATAGGCGTATGGATTACTCCTGAATCGGTTTGAAGTTCTCCACAACGTGCGTTGGATTTATTGTCAAATGTTGAAATTATAAACCTCATTTTGTTAGTAAATCATTCAGCAAAGATATAAAAATATTTTTAGAGTTCAAGTAATTTTGCCATGAATTTATTAACATTTTTTTTGAATAATTTAAAACGATTTATCTTTTTGATTTTATGATATTTACATTTTATATAAATCAGTTCTTGTTCTTTTTTCTCATTTTTTGTCTGCTAATACAGTTGATATATTTTTGGGGAATTTTCTCACGATTTGCATTCAAAAAGGAAAAGCCGGTAAAAATAGATGACAAAGAAACTCAATGGGAGCCGGTGTCGGTGGTGATATGTGCCAAGAACGAAGCTCGCTATTTAAAAATGTTTCTACCGGTTATTTTGGAACAAGATTATCCTGAGTTTGAAGTATTGGTAGTGGATGACAATTCTGATGATAATTTGTCAGATGAGTTGATAGCTTTGAAAAATAAATATTCCAATTTGCAAGTTTTGCAAATTTCCAATAGTTTCAATCAAACACAAGGTAAACGATTGGCATTGGCATTGGGTATCAAGTCGGCAAAGCATAATTTAATATTGCTGACCGATGCGGATTGCTGGCCAAATTCATCGCAATGGATCAAGGCAATGGTATCGAAACATACACAACAAAAACGAATCGTTTTGGGTTATGGTGCCTACGAAATGAAAAAAGGTTTTCTTGACAAATTGGTTCGTTATGACACCTTGCATACTGCCATTCAATATTTTTCATTTGCTTTGATACATCAACCTTATATGGGGGTGGGCAGAAATATGCTTTATGAAAAATCATTGTATATGCAAAACAATGGTTATCTGATTGGTTCACGCTCAATTTCCGGTGATGACGATTTGTTTGTCAATGCGGTGGCAACAGGTGACAATACCGATTGTATCTATCATCCTATAGCACATACTGTTTCCGTACAGAGAAATAACAAATTATCACAATGGCTATTTCAGAAAAAACGCCATTTCAGTGCTAGCAAATTCTATAAGCCTAAAAATAAATTTGTGTTAGGATTGTATTGGGCAAGCAATTGTTTGTTTTATTTTTTGTTGATATTAAGTTTGATTTTCAGTGTCTTAAAGTGGCAGACAATAGCGTTTTTATTAGGGGTATATATATTAAAAATTGCATCACAATGGATTATTTTTGCAAAGGCAAGCAATAAATTGGCAGAAAATGAGTTAATAAAATACTTACCGCTATTGGATTTAATCTTTATAGTTTTGGTACCTTTTTTGCATATAATATTGTTGTTCAAAAAGCAAAAACGATGGAATTAAATGATACATTTACCACTAAGTCGCAGAGAGATTATATTTTAGTCCGTTCTGCCATAGAAGATGGAAATCAACAGGCTTATGCCGAGTTGATGCAAAACTATCGTGATTCGCTATATATGTTGATGTATAAAATGGTCAACGATCCATACGAAGCAGAAGATTTAACCATTGAAGCATTCGGAAAGGCATTTTGTAATCTCAATCAATATACATGTGAATATGCATTTAGTACATGGTTGTTTAAAATTGCCTCCAACAATTGTATTGATTTTCTTAGAAAAAAGAAAGTACAATATTTGATGATAGATGCACGAAATGCTGATGATGACAATAGTGCTCCTTTTGAACTGCCGGATGACAAGTCCACACCGGAAGAACAATTGTTTGACAAAGAAAAAGTTGTGCAAGTAAGAAATTTTGTCAATCAGCTTAAACCTCATTATCGTCAATTGATAGAATTGCGTTTTTATGAGGAATTGTCTTACGAGGAAATTTCCGAGCGTTTGGGTATGCCTTTGGGAACCGTGAAGGCAAAACTATTCCGTGCCAAATCCATGCTGCAGGCCATCATGGAAGGCAAAGTGATATAGTATTATTCTATTTTTTCTCTTTCAATTTATTTTTCTGCCATATTTGGTAGCTGTTGTAAAGATTTTGCCAAATAATATACATGGCAGGCACTAACGATGACATAGGCGATAGGAATGTTTGTGCCATCCAAATAGCCAATACTGTATTTTTCTGACCTATTGCTTGTCCGCCAGCGACTATATCTCCATGGCGTTTTCCTATATATTTGCCAACGGCAAATTGTAGAATACATAATAGCAATGCAGCTATGGTCATGATAATAAACATGGAGTATTGGGATTCGTTTTGAATGAAAATGTCGTGAATGGTTCTGCCGATGACAATAGTGAGAGAAGCCGACCAAATATAAAAAGAAATGTATTTGTGTTCGACAATTTTATGAGCTGCTTGCGGAAAAACCCGTTGCAGTAATAATGCTAATAACAAAGGCAGCATCAAAAGCGGGAAAACCTTTCGGAAAACTATGAGCATAACCATGCCTAAACTGCCGTCCACATTGCCGACAAAGGAGAAAACAATGGGGCAGATAATTGCCATGGCAACATTGCAAATAAGGGTATAGATGGTCATCGTGCTGATGCTTGCTCCCAACATGTTGGCGACAACTACGGCAGCGGTAGCCGTAGGTACCAATGCCGTTACCATTAGTCCATGTGCCAAGGGCAAATTGAAAGCCTGTATGGAAAAATAGAGGGCCATACCGGTAATGATTTGAAACAGCAACATGGAAATATGAAATTTACCGATGCGGATGTTCTTTAAATGTAAATCACAATAGGTGATAAACAACATGCAGAAAATCAAATAAGGAACTATTGCTCCTAATTTGGCAAAGAATTCATGGAAGAATAATCCCAAAATAATGGCTAATGGAAGTATTAAGTTCTTTATTGTCTGCATTTTACAAATTTAAAAAATGAATTGCAAAGATAGACAAAAAAAATGAATTCTTTCGATGGCAGGCAAAATGAAATTTTAATAAAACTTAGCAGAAAAAGAAAGATGTTTTGAAAAATAAAATGTTCATAATTATAGATTTTCATCATTGTTTCATGTGCAAAAAAATGATTTCTTTGCAAAATATTTAAACATATTTAAAAAGATGAAAAGAATATTGTTATTGTCAGTGTTAGTATCATTAGTGTTTGCAAGTTGTGTTACAAAGCAAAAATACAACGAAACTGTTGATGATTTACGGTATTGCAATTTGGAAAAATCGAAGTTGAATACCGAAAATATTGATTTAAAAAATAGAGTGGCAGACTTGGAATCGGCAAAGGAGACTTTGACGGCACAAGTAGCAGGCTTGAAAAACGACACGACTATGTTAGGTCGTTTGAACAGGGAGCTGGCAGCAAATTTGGCAACAATGACCAGCAACTATGAAGATTTATCCATTGCTTACAAAAGCATGTCGGCAGGTAGTAAGCAAGAAGCGGCAATGATGTTGGATAAATTGCAAAAAGCTCAATCAGATTTAGATGCCAAAGAAAAGGAATTGAAAACTATTGCCGATGATTTGGAAGCCAAAACCAAGGCTTTGGCAGATCAGCAAGCCAAATTGGCAGAGTTGCAAGCCATTTTGGATAAAAAAGATGCCGATGTTTTGGCATTGAAGAACAAAATCAAACAGGCACTCAAAGGATTTGAAGGCAGTGGCTTGGCAGTAACGGAAAAGAACGGCAAGGTATATGTGTCCATGGATGAAAAATTGTTGTTTGCAAGCGGTAAGTTCACCATTGATGCAAGAGGGGAAGCCGCCTTGCAGGAATTGGCAAAAGTATTGGAAGCCGATACAAGTATTAATGTAACCGTGGAAGGGCATACCGATAATGTTCCGTTTTCACCTGCCACATCTGCACAAATTCGCGACAATTGGGATTTGAGTGTAATGCGTGCCACTACCATAGTGAAAACCATCTTGAAATTCGGAAAAGACATCAATCCTCAACGATTAACCGCATCGGGAAGAGGCGAATATGTGCCTTTGGATATGACAGATACCAAAGAGGGTAGAGCCAAAAACAGAAGAACGGAAATTATCCTCACCCCCAATTTGGACGCTTTGTTTGATATATTACAATAGTGAATTTATGCTTAAACAAGGAATATCCTTACAAGAAGAATTGACAGTATGCGACAAGCATACTGCCGCTTGTTATGGCTCGGGTTTGTTGCCGGTATTTGCCACCCCTGCCATGCTGGCATGGATGGAAAGTGTGGCATATAAAAGCGTAGAACCTTATTTGCCGGAAGGTTGCGGCACTGTAGGGGCTGCTGTAAATTTAGAACATCTTAAAGCGTCTCCCATAGGTGCACGTCTGCATTGTGTGTCTAAATTAGTGGCTGTTGAAGACCGTAAACTGACTTTTCAAATAGAAGTATATGAAGGGGAGGTGAAAGTAGGTTGTGCTGAACATATTCGTTATGTGATTGACAACGAGCGGTTCATGTCTAAATTTAAAAAATAAAATTTGATGAATACTATCAGTTCTATATGCGAAATGTTGATGTTGCTATGTTTTGCATGCAGTTGGCCTTTTTCTATAGTTAAAGCCTTGAAAACAAAAGTGGTGGCAGGAAAAAGTCCCGTGTTCATGATTATTATCATAGCAGGATATATCTTGGGAATAGTGCACAAACTCACCGGCAACGCCGACTGGGTGACGTTCTTATATGTTTTTAATATATGTATAGTCGGCTTTGATTTATTCTTGTATTTTTATTACAGCAGATTTTACAAACGTTAATAAGAAAGGATAACTTTCTACATTTTTTTATAACCCTGCAATTATTTCCAGCACGTCAAGGGGTTGGGTGGCTATGTAGTCTGCACCGGCATTGAGCAGTTCTTCTTTAGTGCGATAACCCCAAAGAGCTCCTACAGATGTGATGTCGGCATTGCGGGCGGTGAGCATGTCCACATTGCTGTCACCAATATATATGGTGTGTTCGTTTGCAACTTGGCATGTTGCCAATATTTCATTAATCATTTGCGGATGCGGTTTAGCTTGCCGTTGGGTGTTTAAACCGATAACGGCATCGAAGATGATATTCGGGAAATAATATTGTATGATAGGCAGGGTGGCTTCGTGCATTTTGTTGGAAGCAACAGCTATCATTTTGCTTTGTTCCTGAAGTGCATTTAATAGTTCTGGGATGTCGTTGTAAGGACGGGTGGTGTCGAATTTGTGAGCGGAGTAGTATTGTAAAAAATCATTGGTGATGCTTTCAAAAACGGGTATTTGGTGTATATCTTGCGGTGTGGAGCGTAGCAGTAGTTGATGAATTCCGTTTCCGACAAAATATTTGTATTGTTCCAATTCGTGGGTGGGTAAACGGTGCTTTTTTAAAGCATGGTTTACAGCATTGGCTAAATCTTCCAAGGTGTATAAAAGGGTACCGTCTAAATCAAAAATGACTAATTTTTTCATAAAATTGTTTTTTTGCAAATGTACAATTTTTTTTGTTAGTGTTTTCAAGGAGTATGTCAATATGGTAAAAAAATGATATTGTTTTTGTTAAAATAAATAAGAAAAAAAATGAAATACTAAAGAAAAAAAATGCTACCTTTGCAGATGTCAATTTAGATACAAATAATAATATAATTTATACAAAAAAACAAATAATATGATAAAAGGAGCAATTGTAATTGATACCGAAAGATGCAAAGGCTGTGCAGTATGTACAGGAGCATGTCCAAAGCAAGTGATATCAATATCAAAAAATGTGAATGGCAAGGGCTATAATTATGCCGAGGCCGTAAAAGAGGACGAATGTATCGGCTGTGCAAGTTGTGCATTAGTATGTCCTGATGGTGTAATATCCGTCTATAAAGTAAAGTTATAAACATTATAAAGTAACATAAAATGGCAAAAGAATTAAAGTTAATGAAGGGTAATGAAGCAATTGCCCGTGCAATGATTGCCAGCGGAACAGATGGTTATTTTGGCTATCCGATCACCCCGCAATCAGAGGTAATGGAAACATTAATGGCTGAAAAACCTTGGGAAACCACAGGTATGACAGTTCTACAAGCCGAAAGTGAAATGGCTTCCATCAATATGGTCTATGGTGGTGCAGCAACAGGTAAAAAAGTTGCCACATCTTCATCTTCTCCCGGTATCAGTTTGATGCAAGAAGGTTTAACCTATTTGGCAGGAGCTGAAATTCCATGTTTGGTAGTTAACGTAATGCGTGGAGGTCCCGGTTTAGGAACTATCCAACCTTCCCAATCAGATTATTTCCAATCTGTAAAAGGTGGCGGACATGGTGACTATCAATTGTACACTTTGGCACCGGCATCCGTTCAGGAAATGTATGATTTTGTATTTGATGCATGGGATATTGCTTTCAAATATCGCAATCCTGTATTAATTCTATCAGACGGAGCTATCGGTCAATGTATGGAAAAATTGTACACACGTGATTATCTTCCACGTTGGACAGAAGAAGAACGCAGAAAAAATGCACCATGGGCAACATGGGGAAAACCAGCTAACCGTGGTCATAATATAATCACTTCTTTGGAATTGGATTCTGCCCGTCAAGAAGTCTTCAATTTGAAATTGCAGGCAAAATATGCAGAAATGAAGGAAAAAGAAGTTCGTTATGAAGCATTGAATTGTGAAGATGCAGACTATATCATAGTAGCTTATGGTTCAAGTTCTCGTATCTCTATGAAAGCAATGCAAATGGCACGTGAAAAAGGTTTGAAAGTCGGCTTGTTCCGTTTGATAACCCTTTTCCCATTCCCGACAAAGCAATTGAACGAAGTTGCACAACACGTAAAAGGAATTTTGACAGTGGAAATGAGTGCCGGACAAATGATAGAAGACGTTCGTTTAGCAACAGATTGTAAAGTAAAAGTAGAACATTTCGGTCGTTTCGGTGGTATTATACCTACTCCTACAGAAGTGTTGGATGCTTTAGAAAACAAAATTATAAAATAGGAGGAATAATTATGACAAGAGAAGATATAATAAAACCTGAAAATTTAGTTTATACCAAGACTAAAGTTTTGACTGATGCAGTAATGCACTATTGTCCGGGTTGCGGACATGGTACTGCTCATCGTGTAGTAGCAGAAGTTATCGATGAATTGGGTATTCAAGATAAAACTATCGGTATAGCTCCTGTTGGTTGCTCAGTATTGGCCTACAACTATTTTGATGTAGATTTCCAAGAAGCAGCACACGGACGTGCTCCTGCCTTGGCAACTGCCGCAAAACGTTTGAATCCGGATTTGTTTGTATTTACATATCAAGGTGATGGCGACTTGGCAGCTATTGGTACCGCAGAAACTATTCACGCTTGTAACCGTGGAGAAAATATTACAATGATATTTGTCAACAATGGTATCTATGGTATGACAGGCGGTCAGATGGCTCCAACTACATTGGTAGGCATGAAGACAGCAACCACTCCTTATGGTCGTAACGTAGGTTTGAATGGCTATCCATTGAGAATTACCGAAATGTTGGCAACATTGCCGGGAACATATTATGTAACCCGTCAATCAGTACATACACCGGCTGCAGTTCGCAAAGCAAAAGCTGCCGTAAAACAAGCATTTGAAAATCAAAAGTTGAAAAAAGGACTTTCTTTCGTAGAAATAGTTTCCAGTTGCAACTCCGGTTGGAAAATGACTCCGGTACAAGCCAACAAATGGATGGAAGAAAATATGTTCCCTAACTATCCTATTGGAGATATAAAAGTTGAAGGAAAGATAGTGGAAGGTATAGATCTAAATAGAATAGTTGTAAGTAGTCCGTTATCAGTTAAATAATCATTAAAATCAGATAATCATGACAGAAGAAATAATTATAGCCGGATTTGGAGGACAAGGTGTTCTATCAATGGGTAAAATTCTTGCTTATTCAGGTGTAATGCAAGATAAAGAAGTAAGTTGGATGCCTTCTTATGGTCCAGAAATGCGTGGCGGTACTGCAAATGTATCTGTAATTATCAGTGATGAACGTATCAGTTCTCCTATTATTAATCAATTTGATACTGCTATCATTCTTAACCAACAGTCTCTTGACAAATTTGAACATACTGTAAAACCGGGAGGTCTTTTAATATACGACCCTAATGGTATTATTCATGAACCAACCCGTAAAGATATCAATATCTACAAAATTGCAGCAACAGCAAAAGCTCAAGAGATGGGAATTTCCAAGGTGTTCAATATGGTGGTATTAGGTGGTTTCTTGAAATTGAAACCTATCGTAGCTCCTGAATTTATTCACAAAGGACTCGAAAAATCACTTCCTGAACGTCACCATGCTTTGATACCTCAAAATGAAGAGGCAATAGAAATCGGAAAAGGTATCATAGAACCTGTATATACTTTGTAATCAAAGTATGTAATACATTTAAAAAAGCACCTGTACGGGTGCTTTTTTTATGCGTTACAATGAATTGGTCAGCAAAAAAATACTATCTTTGCATTTTATAAAAAATATCACTATGAAATTCAGTAAATGTTTGGTATTGTCATTATTGTTTTTTGTATTGGGAAATGTCTATTCACAGGATTCCATTGTTGCCCAGTCTGCATCAACGGCTGCGGGTGTCATGCAAAGACAATTAGGACATCTGAGTTGGCAGACAGGAGAAAAAATACCTAAAATGGAATTAAGCACTTTGTTGGATGCAACGCAATATAAACGATATAGGGTCAGTCACAATTGTTTTGTGGCATCTATTCCTTTGTATGCCGTTTCGGGGACTTTGTTGGGTGCTTCAATATTCTGTTATGGAACAGGCAAGACTATCATCAACTCTTCATCAGGCGGAGATGCCGGTACTGTTATTGGCGGTGTTGTAGGAACTACTCTCATGTATGCCATGGGAACAATTTTTATCATTTCATCAGTAGTTGCCCTGATACCTGCTGTTACATTAACTATATATAGTACCACACAATTGAATAAAATAGCAAAAAATTATAACCAATTGCATGCTGTATCGTTGAATATGAATACGGGCATAGATCATATTGGTATGACAATAAATTTTTAATTTCTCATTGAACAACAATAAATGGATACAACAAGACAACAAAAAATATCAAAACTGATACAAAAAGAATTGTCAGAAGTTTTGCAAAAGGAAGGACCAAATATATATTCATCTGCCATGGTGACAATCACCAGAGTGGAAGTGACCAAAGATTTGGCATACGCAAGAGTCTATCTGAGTATTTTTGCCGTAAAAGACAAACAGCAAGTTTTTGTCGCCATAGAAAGCAAAGAGAAAGATTTGCGTTTCAAGTTGGGACAAAAGGTGAAAAACCAGTTGCGGGTAGTGCCGGCATTGACATTTGTATTTGACGACACTTTGGATTATTTGGAAAATATAGATAAATTGTTAAAATCGTGAACGCCGCTCTTTATATAGCAAAGCGATATTTGTTTGCAAAAAAATCACACAACATCATCAACTTTATTTCCATGTTGTCTTTAATAGGTGTTGCTGTGGCAAGCGGAGCTTTGCTTATAGTTTTGTCAATTTTCAACGGTTTACAAGATTTTATTGCTCAGTCGGTCAATGCTTTTAATCCAGATTTGGAAATTACATCCAGAGAAGGAAAAGTTTTTCCTCAACAGGCTATCGATTTGCAGAAAATTGCCGCATGGGACGATGTGCAATATTGTAGCGAAGTATTGTCCGATGTAGTGGTTTTCGCTTGTGAAGACAGGCAATTTATTGCTAAACTGAAAGGCGTTAGAAATGATTATACCAAGATGAATCGTTTGGATACGATGGTGGAAGGGCATTTTGTTTTGCATGAAAATGACAACGATTTTGCCGTTTTAGGCGGAAATATTGCCTATCGTTTGGATTGTTTTGCAGGTGTCCCTAACACATTCTTAAAGGTGTATTATCCTGACAGGATGCGTAAAAATGTGTCTATAAATAATTTATCTTCTCTCAATTCGCAAATAATCATTCCATCCGGCGTGTTTTATACTTATACGGAATATGATGCAGAATATGTTTTTGTGCCTATAGATTTTGCCAAACAATTATTAAGTTATGATTCTGCATATACCTCTATAGAAATTAAATGCAAGGATGGGAAAGTCAATGCAGTACAACGAAAATTGAAAGAAATGTATGGTGATAAATTCTATGTTCGCAATGCCTATCAACAAGAAGAAGATTTATACAAGGTAATGCAATCGGAAAAATGGGGAATATATGCCATATTGTCGTTCATTCTGGTGATAGCTATGTTTAATATTATCAGTATGATGACCATTTTGATATTGGAAAAGAAAGAGCAAATAAAAGTTTTCTATTCTATGGGGGCTGATAAGACAATGATAAAAAATATTTTCTTTTACGAAGGATTGCTCATCACCGGCATCGGCTTGTTGATAGGAATAGTGATAGGATTGTTGTTTTGCTTTCTACAAAGTCAATTCGAATTTATTACCTTTGGAGACGGTTCGTATTTATTGTCGGCATATCCGGTGAAGATTAAAATATTGGATGTAGTCATGATTTTGTTGGTTGTGTTTTTGACAACGGTTCCGGCAACCTATTTCCCGACAAGAAAACTATCTATAGATGATTAAAATGCTGAAGATGAGAAATATAATAATCGTATTGATAGCCATATTTTCCTTTTGTGCATGTAATCGTTATAGCGAGCCCATGCATTTAACAGGATTTACGCAAGGAACATATTATCAAATTACTTATTTTGACAGCCAAAATAGAGATTTGCAGTCGGCAATTGACAGTATTTTAGCAGATTTCGACACCACGGCATCTATTTATATTTCTTCGTCAATCATTTCCCGTTTGAATAGAAACGAAACCGATGTTGTCCTTAATGAAGATTTTGTTGACTTATTCACTTACGCTATGCAAGTGAGTGAACAGACGGAAGGTAAGTTTGACATTACTTTAGCACCTATAATTGACGCTTGGGGGTTTGGTGCCGGCAAAGAACGACCGATTGACAGCGTGGAAATTGATAGTTTGTTAAGCAATTGTGTAGGGTGGAAGAAACTGAAAATTGAACATGGACAATTGTTGAAGGCCAATCCATGTGTACAAATGAATATGAATGCCATTGCACAAGGTTATGCTGTGGATAAAATTGCAAAATTCTTGAAAAGGCTGTCTATCAATAATTTTATTGTTGACATTGGCGGAGAAGTTTATGCCTCGGGAAGCAAAGGTGATAAAAAATGGAAAGTCGGTATAGAACAACCTGCAAAGGATAAAACTTCACAACAACAAATAGCCGTTGCATTGCCACTGCAGGATATGGCGATAGTTACCTCCGGAAACTATCGTAAATATAAGGAAAATAACGGTAAACAATACGGACATACTATTGACAGTCAAACGGGCAGGCCGGCAGAAAATTCTATTTTGAGTGCTACCGTTATGCATCAGCAAGCTACTATGGCCGATGCCTATGCCACGGCAATAATGGCCATGGGATATGAAAAAACCATGCAATTTCTACAAAATCATCAAGATTTGGATGTCTATCTTATCTATTGGGAAAATGATCAGGAAAAGACCTTCCTTACTAACGGATTTAAAAAACTAATCAACGAGGAATAATGTACATACATGATATACAATTAGTTAATTTTAAAAACTACGAGGAGGCGAAGTTTGAATTTTCTCCTAAAGTCAATTGTATTGTAGGTAACAATGGAGTAGGGAAAACCAATCTTTTGGATGCAGTACATTATATGTCTATGACAAAGAGTTATTTCGGTAGTTTGGATATGCCGAATATCAACCACGGCAAAGATTTTTTTGCCATTCATGCACATTGTGTTTTTGATGATGTGGAAGGCTTGCAAAAAATAAGCTGCATACAGCAGGAAGGTAAGCGAAAAATATTTAAAATCAACCAAAAGGAATATGACAAGATGTCAGATCATATCGGTTTGCTGCCTTCGGTGATGATTTCGCCTTACGATACGGATTATATCAATGGAATTGCCGAAATTAGAAGGAAATATTTTGACAGCATTATTTCACAAATCGACAAAAATTACTTATCGGATTTGATGACTTATAATCGATTGCTCAGTCAACGCAATACAATTTTAAAGCAGCAATATGACCGCAATCGTTTTGATAAAACGGAATTGCAAATTTGGGATGAGCGTTTGGTGCATTTAGGTCAACTTATTTTTGCCAAGCGACAAGAATTTTTGCAAGAATTTGTGCCTGTATTTGAAGATTATTTTAATAGAATTTCTCCGGAAAAAGAAGTGATAAATGTGGAATATGTTTCACAATTGCAGAATGGTGATTTCAGTACTTTGTTGAGCAACAGCGGAGAACGGGATTTCTATTCACAGCATACTTCGGTGGGCATTCATAAAGATGACTATAAATTTGAAATGAACGCATATCCGGTGAAACGTTATTGTTCCCAAGGGCAACAAAAAACGTTTTTGGTAGCCTTGAAATTGTCACAGTTCGCCATCATAAAACAACTTACCAAGAAGGTGCCGCTATTGTTGTTAGACGATGTGTTCGACAAATTGGATAACTATAGAATCGGAGAATTGATAAAAATGGTGGCAGGAAATAGTTTTGGCCAGGTTTTTATATCAGACACCAACAAAGAAAGGATGGAAAACTTGTTTCAAAATCACCATATAGATTTCAATTTGATAGTCGTTGAGGATTAAAAATCTTGGTATAAACATTTGATTGATAGTTGTCTAAAAATAATTTACGGAATATGTATCTTTTAGCGGTGTTTTTTCGTAAAAATGTGAAATAAAAATTGTATTTTTGCATTTTAAATAAGAGAGATATAAAATGAAGAAAATAGTAGTAACATTAGCATTCTTGATGGCGTTTTTGATGGTAAACAACGCATCAGCACAAACAAAAATTAAATTAGCCCATATCAATTCCACCGAATTGATGAAAATTATGCCGGGTGTAGATACTGCACAAGTAGCCATAGAATCTTATGCCGCTCAATTGGAAAGCGAAATGAAAACCATGTATGCAGAATACGAGAAAAAAGCAGCAGATTTTCAAGATAAACAAGCCACTATGAGTCAAAGTCTTCAACAAGTAAAATTGAAAGAATTGCAAGAGTTGGAAACAAGAATCAAAAATTTTGACAGTAGTGCTCAAGAAGAGTTGCAAGCAAAACAAGAAGAATTGTTAACTCCGATTATCAACAAGGCAAAAGCCGCTATAGCAGAAGTCGCCAAAGAAAACGGCTATACCTATGTTTTTGATTCAGCAGTAGGAGCTTTGTTGTATCAAGAAGAAAGCGACAATATATTCGAATTGGTGAAAAAGAAATTGAACATCAAATAACATGTTGAATAAAAATTAATGGTGGAGGTTGTTCAACCTCCATTTTTTTTGTCCGATAATAAAGAAGTTTGAATAAAAAATGCTATCTTCGCACATTGAGATGAGATAAAATTAGTAAATTTATAAATATTTGAATATAAAACAATTAAATATATGGATAATAATTTCAAGATAAAAATAGACCAGATCATCCAAGATTTGGGAAAGGTAAATGATTTGAATATCAAAGTAGATATTTTAAATTATATGGAGCAACAAGCCGCCTTTTTGTTGTGGCAGTTGGAAGAAGAGCAACGGATAGATGAAAATATGAAAAGTTTTTAGATATGATAACATTGAATGTTTCTGCTTCTTTGCGTCAAGAAGCCTTAAAAAGACAAGCCGAATGGCAGACAAAAGCATCTTTGTTGCCGACACGACAAGGAGAAGGTAATGATTTTTTAGGTTGGATAAATTTGCCCGAACAAACCGGTGCAGATTTATTGACAAAAGTAAAACAAACTGCTGAAAGATTGCGTAAATTGTCGCAGACAGTAGTGGTGGTCGGTATCGGCGGTTCCTATTTGGGAGCAAGAGCCGTCATTACGGCTATGAGAGGGGAGTTGACCAACAAAAAACCTGACATCATCTATGCAGGACACCAGTTGTCGCAAGATTATATGAACGATTTAATCAATCGTTTGGATGGTGAAGATTATTCAGTGATTGTCATTTCTAAGTCAGGCACGACCATAGAGCCTGCTGTGGCATTTAGAATTTTAAAACAACATTGTGAGCAAAAATACGGAAAAGCAGCTTCCAAAGACAGAATAGTTTGTATAACAGATGCTCATAAAGGTGCTTTGAAGACCTTGGCAGACCAGGAAGGGTACGAAACTTTTGTTATTCCTGATGATGTCGGAGGACGGTATTCGGTGCTGACACCCGTGGGATTGTTGCCTATTGCTGTTGCAGGTTTGGATATTGATGCATTGTTGGCAGGTGCCAAAATGATGCACAAAAGTGTAGAAAATTTAGATGACAACAATTTGTCCTATGTATATGCTTTGTTGAGAAATTATTTTATAGAACAAGGCAAATCCGTTGAAGTGATGACTTCGTTTGATGCTCGTTTCTATTATCTGATAGAGTGGTGGAAGCAGTTGTTCGGAGAGAGTGAAGGTAAAAATGGCAAAGGCTTGTTGCCGGTAGGATTGCTCTATACAACCGATTTGCATTCTATGGGACAATATATGCAAGAAGGTCAACGCTTGTTTTTTGAGACATTTATCAGTTTGAAACGTCCTGATACAGTTTGCAAAATTCCTTTTTCTGACAATAATTTAGACGGTTTGAATTTTATGGCAGGCATGGAATTATGTGAAGTAAATCGTCAGGCAGAATTGGGAACTATGTTGGCTCATCAGCAAGGAGGCGTGCCGACATTGAGGATAGAAGTGGATGCGATGGACGAAAATCATCTCGGACAATTGATATATTTCTTTGAATATGCTTGTGGATTGAGTGCCTATATATTAGGTGTCAATCCATTCAATCAACCCGGTGTGGAGTCTTACAAGAAAAATATGTTTGCTTTGATAAAAAAGCCGGGTTACGAAGATAAATACGAAGAAATTCAAAGCAAAATAAAAGATTTGTAATGGAATATTTCTTGGATATGGATAAAAAATACAACGACTACCGTTCGGCAAGCGTTGTATTGTTGCCGGTACCCTACGATGGAACAAGTACCTTCGTTAAAGGTGCAGACAAAGGTCCACAGGCGATTATTGATGCTTCGGATAGTATAGAACTATACGATGTTGAAGAAGATATAGAAATTTATCTGCAAGGCATCCATACCGCTCAACCGGTGGAGAATATGAATACGCCACAGCAAATGGTGGAGTCGGTGTATAGAAGAGCCAAAGATTATTTAGCCGATGATAAGTTGTTGTGTTTGTTGGGAGGGGAACATTCGGTGAGTTGCGGAGCCATTAAGGCAGTATCTGAAAAATATAGTCATTTGTCTGTTTTACAATTAGATGCACATGCGGATATGAGAGATGAATATCAAAATTCACCTTTCAACCATGCCTGTGTGATGCGAAGGGCAAAAGATTTTGCCGACATCGTACAGGTAGGTCTGCGTTCTGTGGAGGCGGAGGAAAGAAAAAACATGGATATGAATCATGTATTTTATGCCCATGCCATATACGGAAAAACCGATTGGATGCAGCGGGCAATCGATCAATTAACCGATAATGTATATCTGACCATTGATTTGGATGTCTTCGATCCGTCTATATTGCCGTCAACGGGGACTCCCTATCCCGGAGGTATGCAATGGCGAGAAACATTAGATTTTTTGTCCATGGTGATAGCACAAAAAAATGTAGTGGCTTTTGATGTGGTGGAGTTGTGTCCTAATCCTGCAGAAAAATCGTCAGATGTGCTTGCAGCTGTGCTGATATATCGTTTGATAGGAAAAATTCTGAAGAAAAGAATGAGCAAATAAGCAGTAGTCATAAAAAAATCCCCTTCAACGAAGGGGATTTTTTATAATTAATATTGTGCATTACTCTTGAGCGGGTTTATTAGGGCATGCGCCTTTTTCGTGACCACCGCAAGGTTGTTCTTTTTTGTCGCATTTGTTTTTGCAGCAAGGTTTGCAGCAATGCATTTTGAAATCAAGAAGTTCTTTTTGTTCATCTAAAGTCAGATTGTCAAAATTGTTCCATTTGGCATCCATTTCGGCTTTTTTTGCTTCCATGGCTTCTCTTTCAGCTTTGATTTTGGCTTCTCTCTCGTCAATGCGAGCTTTTGCCGTTGTAATCAATTCTTTTTTTGCATTGTCATCTAAATTTGCCCAGTCATTCCATTGTGTTCTGAAAGCTTCGCATTCAGCTTTTTGTTCTTCTGTCATTTGTGGACAATGTTTGTCGCCATGGCCTTGGCATTTTTTCTCCATAGGAGGATTTTCTACCGACTCTTCTTGAGTGCTTACAGTGTTGTTGCAAGATGCAAATACGAAACATAATGCACCGATCATTAAAGCTATTTTCTTCATTTTTTAAAATTTTAATATTATACATGTTTAAACGTATGTGGTGCGTTTTTATTGTATGCAATGAAAAAAGTTTTTAGGCAACCCCTGATTTTTACTAATTTTTCCTTTCATTGTAGTTTTTGACAGCAGAGGCTACATTAGAACTATCCAAACCACAACAAAAGTTTTTATTTCATTTTGCAAAGGTAGCCTTTTTTTGAATCTTAATTTTTATCTATTTTTAGAGATGTTCTTAATATTTTATTCATTATTTTTGTGTATTCCAATGCTTCTGAATTGGATAAACTTTGTCCCACGTATACATTTTTTTCTAAATATTTAATACAAATTTTTCCTCCTCTCATTCCCATTATTTTAAAAAAAAGAGTACTAAATGTGGTCTTATAATCTTTTTGTTCTATATTATCTATTTCAAAAAGGTAAATAATATTTCGTTTTGTAAATATCTTTCCCTTTTTCTGAACAATCAATTTTTCTTTATCCATAATGATAATTTCCTGACCAAAAATTTGCCATAAAATTTTATCCAACAAGAAAACTCCTAAAAATATTAAAAAAAATGACGCTATAATTAAATCTGAAAACAACCTATCTTGAGTTATTTCTATTATTGTAATATATGAAAAAAGGAACATAAAAAACAAAATAAAAAGTTCATATATACACAAAATTATTAATGTTATCCAATTTGTTTTCTTTTTTATTTTTATTTCCATTTCCATATGTTATTTTATAGACTGGTTGTATCCTTCTGAAACCCAAATATTATTTGAAGTTGCTGTTTTTTTATCAGCCACATTTAAGTCACAAATGCAACTTTTGTTAAACTATTTTTTTGCAAAGATAATCATAATTTTCTTTCGCCTATAAAATGTAATCTATTTTTTTATTAAATTTGTATTGTGACTTGAATAAGGCTGGAACGAAATATGTATTATTACAATTGTATAGCAATGAATTAAGATTCAGAATTGACTTGGATTGTTAGTTTTCGCATGATTTCTATAACGTTTTCGCAATCTATATTATTCAAGTTCCATCCACAATTTATTTTTCTGCCTGTTTTCGTTGATATCGTTAACCTGTCTTGAGCATTACCAGTAACCGAAATATAACATATAAATTCCCAAATAGGATTGATTTTTCTATAAGAGACATCTACAATATCTTTTCTTGAAATTCTTTTGTGTTTAGTAAAAATTTTTCCTGTTTTTTCTATATATATGTAAGTTGAATCATATTCTATTCGTTCTTTTCCTTTTATCTGCCAAAGAATTTCATCTAATAAATAGATGAAAATAAAGATTTCTATACTAAACGTATTTGCTATTTTCAGTATTATGTTGAAACTCATCAAGTCTGATAAAAGTAATACTACCATTGTAACGACAAAAAAAAAGAAATCAACCAACAGAAGTAACGACAAACAAAAAACTGATTTGAGTTCAGGTGAAGTTTCTATAATTAAATTTTTCATAAAACAATTGTTATTTTGACCAATAGACCGATATTTAGAATATCGATTATAGGATAAAATGCTGTTTTACAATACCTTCTCTAAAAAATACCACGCCCATTTGAAATAAATCAATAGAAATAGTCACTTTTTCGTCTTTCCAGATTTCTTCCCAGGCTTTCTCCATGTCTTTTGACCAATGAATATCGTCAAAAATAAAAATAGAAGAGGGTTTGGCATATTCTTTGACGACATTAAAATAGTGAGTAGTAGCTTCGTAGGTATGATTGCCGTCAAGAAAGAATAAGTCAACATTGTTGAATTTTTCTTTCATATTGTTGATGACATATTCAAAATCGGTGTTGACAAGGTCAATATTGTCAATACAAAGATCTTTGAAAACGTATTCTGCCACTTCTGCAATTTCAGAACAGCCTTCTACTGTAAAAACTCTTGCTTTGTCAGGATTGGCGGTGGCTAAGTAGGCAGTACTCATGCCGACGGCAGTGCCAAATTCAATAATATTTTCGCATTGGTATTTGCGAACCAATCTTGCTAAAAACCTGCACCAGTGTATCGATTTGGAAGAGTGGGCGGTAATGCTTTTTATTTTTTTGTGAGAATTGAAGCCATGTTTGTTGCTATTGGCACCAAGGTCGGTTACATATATATAATGGTTGCTGAGTAACAGGTGACGGCGTTTTTTTTCTATCTCTTTCCAAATAGGAAGTGTATCTCTGTTTTTTAATACATTTTCTATGAAGTCAAATACAAAAGCAGAATGAGCAGAGCGTTTCTTTCTCATTAAGTAGGAAATGTACGACCAAAAAGAATGTCCCATTTTATAGATGAAAAAAAAATGTGCACAAATGCACACATTGTTAATTTTAGTTGCGGAGACAGGATTCGAACCTGCGACCTCCGGGTTATGAGCCCGACGAGCTACCACTGCTCTACTCCGCGATATGTTGGTTCCATAAACGGAACTGCAAAAGTATAAAAAAAAATAATACAAAAATCATTTTTATAAAAAAAAATCAAAGAACGGGCAAAAATGTAAAATAAAATCAATATTCATACGTTATGGAAATAATTATTTTTGATAAATAAAATATTATGTCAGACGCAGTAGATATTAGAGCTTTAAACGAACGTATCAACCAAGAAAGTTCTTTTGTTGATATGTTGAATATGGAAATGAGCAAGGTGATAGTCGGTCAAAAAAATATGATAGACCATTTGCTCATAGGTTTGTTATCCAACGGACATATTTTGTTAGAAGGTGTGCCCGGGTTGGCAAAAACATTGGCAATTAAATCTTTGTCAAGTGCCATTAATGCTAAATTCAGCAGAATACAGTTTACTCCCGATTTGTTGCCGGCTGATTTGATAGGTACATTAATATATAGCCAGAAGTCAGAAGATTTCTTGGTGAAAAAGGGACCTATCTTCGCTAATTTTATTTTAGCGGATGAAATCAACAGAGCTCCGGCAAAAGTGCAGAGTGCCTTGTTGGAAGCTATGCAAGAACGTCAGGTTACTATCGGCGAATCCACTTACAAATTGGAAGAACCGTTTTTGGTAATGGCAACACAGAATCCAATAGAGCAGGAAGGTACTTATCCCTTGCCGGAAGCACAATTAGACCGTTTTATGTTGAAAGTGGTAATCAATTATCCTACCAAAGACGAAGAAAAGGTCATCTTGCGTCAGCAGATCGGCAATGAAAAAACGGATGTAAAAGCCGTGCTCAGCGGTGAAGATATCATCAAGGCAAGAGATATTGTCAGAGAGGTGTATGTTGATGAAAAAATAGAAAATTATATTACTGATATAGTATTTTCAACACGTTATCCAAAAGATTTTAAATTGGAACGTTTTTCCAACATGATTTCATTTGGAGCATCTCCACGAGCTTCTATCAATCTGGCATTGGCAGCTAAGGCTTATGCTTTTATCAAACGGCGTGGCTATGTGATACCGGAAGATGTCAGAGCGATTGCACATGCTGTAATGCGTCATCGTATAGGTCTGACTTACGAGGCTGAAGCAGAAAATATTACTACAGATGATATCATCAACGAAATTCTTAATACGGTAGAAGTGCCATAGAAACAATTTGAAAAAAACATCTTTTTGTGGCATCAATAGCATTAAATGAAGGTTTATTGGTCGCAAATAGAGATAAATATCATTTTTCTATGTGCCATAAAATGAATGCTATCAGTTGAATATAAATAGTTAAATCGTGAATACAACCGAATTACTAAAGAAAATCCGTAAGATAGAGATAAAAACCCGCAGTCTGTCGCAGCAGAATTTTGCAGGGCAGTATCATAGTGCTTTCAAAGGTCGGGGAATGGCTTTCAGTGAGGTACGTTCCTATACTTATGGAGACGATGTAAGGTCTATTGATTGGAATGTAACGGCACGATTTCGTCAGCCCTATGTAAAAGTATTTGAAGAAGAACGTGAACTAACAGTGATGTTGGTAATAGATAGCAGTTCTTCTACCATGTTTGGTACAAGAAGTAAGCAAAAACAAGATTTAATAACCGAATTGGCAGCCGTATTGTCGTTTTCGGCTATCACGAATAATGACAAGGTAGGTGTGTTGATTTATAGCGACAAAATAGAAAAATTTATTCCGCCGAAAAAAGGAAAAACACACATTCTAAGAATTATCAGTGAATTGGTCAATCTAAAACCGCAATCAACCACTACCAATACTTCTTTGGCTTTGCAATATTTAGTCGGTGCCATCAAGAAGCGTTGTACCGTATTTGTTATGTCGGATTTTATTGAAACCGATTTTGAAACAGCATTGAGAATTGCTGCCAACAAACACGATGTTTCTATGGTGCAAATTAGAGATAGAGGAGAATATTGTCTGCCCAAAATCGGTTTGATGCAAATAAAAGACAGTGAAACCGGTCAAATAAGAGTTGTCAATACTTCTAATAGTCAATTCCAAAAAGAATATCGGCAATGGTGGCAAACTAACGAACAAACCGTCAACGATATCTATAGGCGGAGCGGAACGGATGTTATCAAATTGTACACCGATGAAGACTATGTGCCGAAATTGCGAGAATTCTTTCAAAAAAGGTCATAAGATGAAGAAATATATTTTATTAGTAACTTTTTGTATAGTAGCATTCTGTGCTTTGGGACAATCCGCTAAAGTAAGTTTGGATTCCAACAAAATACTTATCGGAGACCAATTGAAAATGAATGTAGAATTGGAATGTACTGAAGAAGGAGTATTGTTTCCGATATTGACCGATACTTGTATCCCGAATATTGAAATATTATCTAAAACAACTATTGATACCACCAAGGAAAATGGTAAAATAAAATATCATCAACAATTAACTATCACTTCATTTGAAAGTGGTACGCACATTATTCCTCCATTGACATTTTATACAGCCGATTCTGCATTTTTGGCAATGACGGATATGCAGACTTTGCAAGTAAACACCGTAAAAGTAGATACCACCAAAGCCATCAAAGATATAGCAAAACCATTAAGAGAACCTTGGAAATTGAAAGAGGTAATTCCGTATGTATTGTACATTTTGTTGGCTGCTATCGTGATAGCCGCTATCATTTTCCTGATTGTCAAATTGTCAAGACGGAAAAAGAAATCGGAAATTCCTGTCAAGCAAAAGCCAAGCGAACCTGCCGATGTAATAGCAATGAGAGATTTAGATGCTTTGTGGCAGCAACGATTGTGTGAAAAAGGGCATGTAAAAGAATACTATAGCCGATTGAGTGATATTTGCAGAACTTATATTGACAATCGTTGGGATGTGTCAACGATGGAAATGGTAAGCAGTGAAATAGTTGAATGTTTGCAAAATCTGGGTATCAATAGAAATGATATCAACAATATGAAAGAGTTGTTATATGCTTCTGATATGGTAAAATTCGCTAAAGCAGACCCACTTCCCAATGAGAATAGTTCTGTATATCAGTTAGCAGTAGATTTTGTTAAAAATACCAAAAAGACAATTGAAATAAAAGAAAACTAAGTCATGACATCACTAATTGCATATTTTGACAGCATAAAATTTGACCATCCACATCTATTTTGGTTGTTGTTGATCGTGCCATTGTTGATAGCGTGGTATGTGTGGAAAAACAAAAAAATGAATTCATCATTTGTGGTTTCTACAACAAAATCAATTGCACAAGCCCCACATATACGTCAGTGGTATTTACATATACCTTTTGCATTGAGAGTAATTGTTATAATGTTGATAATTACCGCATTGGCTCGTCCTCAAAGTAGTCTTTCGCACAAACAGGTGGAAGTGGAGGGTATCGATATAGTGATGGCTTTGGATGTGTCGGGTAGTATGATGGCGATGGATTTTCGTCCCAATAGGTTGGAGGCATGCAAAAGTGTGATAAAAACTTTTGTGGAAAATAGGCCGACAGATAGAATCGGATTGGTACTTTATAGCGGTGAAGCTTATACAAAATGTCCTTTGACAACCGATCATGTAACTTTGTTGGAGGCGATAGAGAGCAGCAAAAACGGACAAATAGAAGATGGAACTGCCATCGGTGATGGCTTGGGAACGGCTATCAATCGTTTGCGAGAAAGTACTTCCAAAAGTAAAGTCATCATTTTGCTGTCAGATGGAGTAAACAATACCGGTTATGTTGACCCGCTTTCTGCTGCAGATATTGCAAAAGAATACGGGATAAGAGTATATACGATAGGTTGTGGTAGTATGGGTACAGTTCCATATAGTACGCCACAAGGAGTTTTTTATGCCGAAACTGAAATAGACGAGCAATTGTTGAAAAATATTGCTCAAGAAACAGGTGGAAACTATTTCCGGGCTGCCAGCAAAGACAAGTTGAAGGCGGTATATGACGAAATAGACAAAATGGAAAAGTCAAAAATTACCGAAACTCAATTTACCAACAAAAATGACGAATTCTTTCCAATTTTGTTGTTGGCAGTTATTTTATTGGCATTGGAAATCATTCTTTCGCAGACTATTTTGAAGGTGGAACCTTAAAACAAGTTGATTATGCAGGCAAATATCCAAGCAGAAATTCTCAATATAGGCGATGAATTGTTGAATGGTCAAGTTTTGAATACCAATGCTTCTGTCATTGCCACTATGTTGAATAGAATAGGCGTGAAGGTTGCGGAAATTCTTACCATTGGAGATGATGCACAAGCTATAGAGCAAAGTTTTGCAGAAGGTTTGAAAAAATATCAATTGCTTATTGTTACCGGTGGATTGGGAACCACCAAAGATGATATCACCAAAAAAAGCATTTGTAATTATTTTCATGTGGGATTGAAGGATAATTTACAAATGAAACAGCACATCAAAGAGGTGGTAAAAGCATTAAATAGAAAAGTATCTGACAGTGTTTTCACACAATCCATGTTGCCGGAAAATTGCAAAGTAATTCTCAATCCTTATGGAATAGCCCCGGGAATGTGGATGGAACAAGGAAATGCTGTATTGATATCTATTCCCGGAGTGCCCATGGAAATGGAATCCATGTTGGATGAAATGGAGCAAAAAATAGTGGCACATTTTCATATAGCATCCACTATAGATATGCATTTCAAAACATACGGAATTGCAGAATCTGCTTTGTCGGATCTGTTGGATGATTATGAAAATCAATTGCCATCGTATATCAAATTGGCATATTTACCACAAATGGGAATTGTCAATTTAAGATTAACAGGACATCATGCAGATGCAAAAATGTTGGCAAAGGAAATGAATTGCCGGCGTGAAAAATTGTTGGAGATTGCGGGAGAGTATGTCTTTAGTGAAGAAAATAAACCTTTGTCCTTGTTGATAGGTGATGCATTGAAAGCAAAAGGACAAACTATGGCGACAGCAGAGAGTTGTACGGGCGGTTTGATTGTTCATCAAATGACTTCCAATCCGGGTAGTTCACTCTATGTTAAAGGTGGAGTAGTCGCCTATAGCAATGAAATAAAGACAAAAGTTTTGCATGTTGACGAGCAAATTCTAACTACAGTGGGAGCTGTTAGCGAACAAACCGTATTGTCTATGGCAGTCAACGTGTTGAAACTATATAATGTGGATTATAGTTTGTCGGTATCCGGCATTGCAGGACCGGATGGCGGAACTGCAGAAAAACCTGTAGGAACAGTATGGATAGCTGTTGCCAACAAAGAGAAGGCAGAAGCCAAATGTTTTCATTTTGGAAGAGGTCGCAAAAATGTGGTAGAAAGAACCGTTCAAACAGCTTTATATTTGATTTATAAATTGATACAAGAAAGTTAATGGCAGATACCTATACCACTATTTCTCAGTCGGCAGAAGGATTGTATAAAGATAAAGGTAGTAAATTTATCGGTTTGGCATTTCCGGTAAAAACGGAAGAAGATGCCAGACAAATCATTATAGATGTTAAAAAGAAGTATTATGATGCCACTCATCATTGCTATGCATATCAAATCGGACATGTGTGCGAACCTAATTTTCGTATCAACGATGATGGCGAACCGTCCGGAACGGCGGGAAAACCTATCTACGGACAAATATTATCGAATCATTTAACAGATATTTTAATCATAGTTGTCCGATATTTTGGCGGAACCAAATTAGGAGTAAGCGGTTTGATCAATGCCTACAAAACTTGTGCTATGCTCACATTAAATGAGGCAAAAAAAATAGACTTGCCGATAAAGCATTTGTATGAAATTGTTTTTCAATACGATGATTTAAACAATGTAATGCAATTGTTGAAAAAGTACAATGCTGAAATCACCAAAACCGAATATGGCAATGACCAAGTGAAGATTCATTTTAGTGTTTTACCATCAGTATCAAGTAACATGACAGAGATATTTCAAAATCTTTATCATGTTGTTATTCATCATGTCGGAGTGGTGTAGTCTTATTTTTGTGCAGCCATATATTGGTCTAATAGCCGAGCAACGTATTTTCCGAAAATGTCAAATTCAATATTAACTTTTGTGCCTACTTTGAAATTATGAAAGTTGGTATGGTATTGAGTGTATGGTATAATAGCTACTGAAAACATATTTTTTTGTGAATCCACCACCGTTAAACTTACACCATTGACACTAATAGAGCCTTTTGGAACGGTAATTTGGTCGGGGGCGTCTTCATAGGTGAAATAGTATCTCCAACTACCATTTTCGTCCACTATTTGTGTACAAGTAGCTGTTTGGTCAACGTGACCTTGTACAATATGTCCGTCAAAGCGACCATCCATTTTCATACTCCTTTCCAAATTGACTTCATAGCCAACCGTCCATGTGCCGAGATTGGTTTTTAATAAGGTTTCCAACATGGCAGTTACAACATAAGTATTGTTTGCTTTGTCAATTTCTACAATGGTAAGACAACAACCATCGTGGCTGATACTTTGGTCAATATTGAGTTCATCAATAAAATCTACCTCTATGGTAAAATGAACATTTGTTTTGTCTTGATTGATTGCGACAACTTTTCCTGTTTTTTCAATTATTCCCGTAAACATAACTATCGAACTAATGTTATAGATCCTGATAAAATTCTTTTTTCTATTCCTGTTAAAGTATATTCATAAACGTCACATGCATAGTAATATACACCATCGGAGCATTTTGCTTTGGTGTACATATTGGTGCCATCCCAATTGATATCGGGGTTGGTGGTTTTATAGACTGTTTCTCCCCAGCGATTGAAAATGGTGATGTCAATAGATTTGACAAAATCATATTCATAAGGCATAAATAAATCGTTGATGCCATCATTGTTTGGCGTGAAGATATTCGGTAAACGATATCTTGAGCAAATATCGGTATCAAAGCAAATTTCGTGGCATATATCACTTTCGTTGCCATTGCTGTCTAATGCAGAAACAGAAAAACAGCCTATCACCGATACCGGATTTTGCAGATTGTAATTGGAAGTATTGTAGTCTACTGAATCAATTTTTTTGTATTGAGAGTTGGTGTTTGGCTTATAATAAATATTAAATTGTTGAATATCGGAATCTGTACAAGTGTCAATAGACCAATATAGATAGATATTCTTACAATCGGTATTTCCTTCCACAATAGGGCAACAAGGTGCTTGATTGTCAAATGGAGATGCACAAACAATTTCTGAATAGTTGTAAAGAGGTGCAATGATGGAAGAATCGGGATAATAACCCATCGCTAAAATTTTGTAGCAATAATTACTGTCATAATCCAAATTCATATCCAAATAACAAGTATCGCTGACAATGGCAATAGAGTCAAAATCGGCAGTTTGTTCATTGTAGCGATAGATGATATATTGCCGGTTGGTCCATGGCGTATTTGCTGTCCATGACAGCAATAAATTTCTATCAAAAACGGCAATAGACAAAAATACCGATGTGGCAGTGTCAGATGTGCCGATAGATGTTTCTCCATTGGTTAAATTCAACATTTCTACATAGTAAGAAAAATAATTTTCTTCCGTATTTTGTAGCGGATGTCTATATTTTAGAGAATCGGTTCCGTTGAAAGTTTGCAAAAGTGTAAATGTCTGGTCTTGATTGCTTTTTCCATATAATTTATAACTATATGGTCCCGGATATTGTATCGTATCCAACTCTTTAGGTGCTAACCATTCAATGTCAATTTCTCCTGACTGGCTGTCAGTAGAAACAATGCTGTTTTTTGTCAACAAAGGCAGTGTGTTTTTTAATATGGTGCAAGCCTCATTGGAAGCATAACTTTCACCTTGGTCTTCAAAATAGGCGGTTACCATGTAGCAATATTCATTAGCTTGCTTTACATTTTCGTCAATATAAGTTGTTGTTAAGGAGTTGGTAGTGGCAATTTGTTTATAACCGGTATAAGCAGGAACGCCTGTTTCGCAGTGGTCGGGGATGAAACCGTATGGATTGACTTTTCGGTAAATTTTATAGCCTTTTATAAAGGAGTCGCATGGTGTTGGTTGCCATGAAAGAGCGACTGCATTTTCAAAAGGTGTTGCTGTTAAATTTTCCGGAGCAGGACAAACAATGGTGATAGATGTAGTGAAAAGTTTTACTAAATTCACATTGCCGTTGTCAATGGCTTTGAAAGTTACATGATAGGGTTGTTTTCTTACATTGCTGCAATCTGTATTCCAATTAAAAGTGGAACTGACAGTTCCATTGCCATAAGCTATAGGAAATGTTGCAGGGTTGTTTTGCGAAAAGACATCGCCCATAGCCGATAGGGTGATGATTTGTGAAGGTGTGTCAGTGGCAGTTACATGAAATGACAATAAAGTGCCGGCATCAATGCAAGTGTCTAATAGGGTGCTGATTTCGGGCGGGTAATTGTCACATGCGGTAATTTCTATTTGCATATCGCGTATCATAGAACTAATTTTTACACCCATGCGAAATTCTTCAATAAGAATGGCAATATTGTATTCGCCTTGTACCATAGGACTATCCCAATATAAATCACCGGTAACAGCGTCAATGGAAATGCTGTTGCTTGCTAATGGCAGTGTATAGCCGGGAATGGTATCGCCATTGTAACCACGGCATGCAACAAGAGAATATGACAAACTATCTCCATCCGGATCTATGGCAACAGGATTGTGATAGTAGGGAATTCCGACACAGCCAAAATCAATCGGTGGATTGGTTAGCATTGGAGAATTGTTGGGTGTGATAAAATTATTGATAGTGATAATTGTTTCCACATAGAAAGGAATATTCACCGAATTTGGAATATTGATAATACCTTGATTTCTATTCTGGTCTTCCATAGAAACTATATAAGAACCGGATGCAGGGAAGGTGTGTTGTGTTATATAGATATTTTGAAAAATTTCGTTGCCGATATTTGTTTTGGAATTTCTTGATACTTGGTTGCTTGTTCCATCCCCCCAATAGATGTCTATGGTGGGTCTGTCTGCTAAACTTGCTGTGTAAGTGTAGGTTGTTAAAGTAAATTCGTAGGTAAGACCGGAAATATGTTTGTAGGTAATTTCACCTGCACGCTCATGCGTAGCATGTGCACATATCCAAGTGCATATCAACAATGTGAAAATGATGAATTTTTTCATTCTTACCTAATAATAAAAGAAAACGCAAAAATAAATAAAATATTTTATTTATAATGCCGTTATTAATGATAAATCTATAATTTTATGATACGTTGGTCATTTCTTATACTCGTTTTTTCATTGTTGTTGATTGCATGTAACAAAGAAGAAGTTTTCAATCCTAACAAAAAAATCCAATATGTATTATTGCAAGGTACATCAAGTATGGATACAAGTATGGCATTTATTTATGAAAATGGTTCTATAAGTGAAATCCTTTACAAGCAATTAGGTAAAGATTTTTCCATTTCACTTAATAAAAATGGCACCATTGACAAAATTACTTCCAATGTAAATGATGAATACATTTTATTGACTTACGATGGAACGTATTTAAATAACATGGAGTTTTATCAAGGCAATCAATTGACAAAAAAAATTCTTATCGGGAGAAAAGATAAAAATAATAAAATCAATAGATTATCATATTATCTGATGGAAAATAAGCAGTCAAAATCAGTGTTTGACAATGTTTTTTTTCCAAGTAGCGATCAATTGATTGTAACGAAAGAAAATTTACATAAAAGCACTTCAACGCTGGTTATGGTAAGAAATATTACTTATGAAAATGATAATATTTCCAGAGAAAAGGTAATCGACTACGATGGTCAGGATTCTATAATAAGATATTCTGTATCATTTACATACGATGATAAAAAGAATCCTTTTTATGGTTTGGCATATCCGATAATGGATTTGTCAGGATATAGCAAAAACAATATTTTGACGGCACTTTATACCTATGACAATGGATATGAAAGATATGACAGAGCCTATTTTTCGCAAAAACATGATTATGAGTACAAAAACAAATATCCTTCTTCTCACAATATGGTAGAATATGGCACCTATTCCGATAAGGTAAGTGTTTATGATGAGAATACACAAACCTATCACGATTCTATTTGTGTACGATACGAGGGAATAACTGACAAAGTTGTGGAATATTTCTACTATTGCAAATAACGTTTTTATATGTCAGATAGAAATAAATTAAGATTCTATTATGTCATCACAATAATGATGATGATTTTTTCATTCTATTTACTTTACATTCTTGTGGGTATTTTTTTGAATGCAAATGTTAATCTAAAATATGATGCAGTGTCTATTGAGGATATTAAATATATCATATTGTATTCAAAAATTTTAATAATTTATGTTGCTATTGTAATCATATTTTTAGCACTCATTTTATTGAAAAACAATAAAGTAAATAAATCGTAAATTATACTGACACTTTCTTTGTAGAATTAAATAAGGGTTATCAAAAGCCGTCTATTTTTACAAGCAGAGATACATTATTTGAGAAGTATTTCTGGATGAATTGCAAATAAATTAGGACATTGATTGATTGATTTCGGATGCTTTTTCTAATATCTCGTTGTATTCTTCAGGTGTGAGGTCTGCAAAGAAATAGTGAATAGGGTCAACTTTTATGCCATTCTTAATCACTTCATAGTGCAGGTGAGTGCCGGAAGAAAGACCGGTGCTTCCCATATAACCGATAATTTCTCCGCGTTTTACTTTTTGTCCTGCACGAACACTTTTTTTAGACAGGTGTCCATACAAAGTCTGGTAGCCGTTGCCATGATTGATAAGTACCATAGTGCCATATCCTGACATTCCTTGTACATTGCCGGCGACAGTGCCGTCTGCGGTAGCATAAATAGGGGTGCCTTTTTTCCCGATAAAATCAACACCTGTATGTCGCCTTAAAATTTTGTAAATAGGGTGGTAGCGGGTGCCAAAACCGGATACCACTACCGGATTTTTTACAGGTGCAATGGCAGGAATGCATCTATAAATTTCCTCCTTTTTCTGTGACAATTGCCACAGTTCCTGATAAGATTCTAATTGTTTTTGGGCTTCAAGAGTAAGAATATTTGTTTTTACTTTCAATCGTTCCAACATTTCCTTGTCAGACATATTCTTTGAGTTGGCATAGGCAAATAATTCTTGATAAGATTTGCTTGTATCAGAAGGATTGGCTTCCAAAATATTTCTATAAAGGGCATTGTCTTTTTCTTGAAAATCTTGTACCACATTGAGCATTAAATCCACACGATTTTCCAACTCGCTAATAGTAGTATTGTATTCTTCCAATTTTCTTTTTAATTGTTTTTCTTTTGGAGAATCAAAAAATAAGTTCCATATCACCAAGACAATTGTGGCAAAAGCAATAGCTGTTACCGCATGCCAAACTATGGTTATAATGTGCTGTTTGGCAGTCTTTTTGTATCGTTCGAACGATAACGATTTTTGGTTAAACTTATATTTCACAATCTAAAAATTGACAATCAGTAACGTATTACAATCTGTTTTTATTATTTTTTTTGATTAAAACTCAATTCTAATTTTGTGTTCTTGTTGGTCATTGACAAGCAATACCGTATCTCCTTTTACAACATTTCCGTCTAAATAGAAACCAAGAATATCTGTATTTTGACTATCAGCTTCGGTTCTAATCACGTTGATGAGATAGATAGTGTCCATGTATCTGTATTTAAGGTTAAATTCGTTCCAATAGGAAGGAATTTTTGGTCTTAAACGTAATTTGTCACCAAATTTCTGGAATCCGAGCAAGTATTCCAATCCGGTTTTGTAAGCCCATCCACTGGAGCCGGTATACCATGTCCAGCCACCTCTGCCTACGTGAAGCGGGTTGGCATAAATATCTGCAGCAATACAGTATGGTTCCACTTTGTATTTCAATACGTCTGAAATAGTGGTAGTTCGATTAATAGGATTGATCATGGCATAATATTGGTAGGCTTTGTCAACAAGTCCTTCTTTCAACAATGCCATAATATACCACATGGAAGCATGTGTGTATTGCCCACCATTTTCACGAATTCCTTCCACATAATCCATAATATAGCCGGGATTGTTTTTAGAATGTTTGAAAGGTGGTGTCAACAATTTGATGATATTGTGTTCTCTATCCACTAAACGAATTTCTGTTTCACGAATAATGCTCTTCTTTTGTTCTTCAGTCGCAGTATCGGTCAGCAAACTCCATGATTGGCAAAGTAGGTCAATTTGGCATTCCATATTGTTTCTAGACCCCAATGCATCACCATTATCAAAGAAAGCACGTAGAAACCATTGACCATCCCATGCATTTTGTTGGATAGCTGCTGTCAATTTATCAATATGTTCTTTGCAGAAGTCAATATATGATTCATCGTGTTGGATAACAGCCACCTCACACATTTTTTTGAGTAAGTCTATCATGAAAAATGCTACCCAAACACTTTCTCCTTTTCCTTTTTCTCCCACACGGTTCATACCATCGTTCCAGTCGCCACAGCCCATTAGCGGTAATCCATGAATGCCATATTGACGAGTGGCTTTGTTGATACATGCTTTTAAGTGCAGATAAAGAGAATCTTTTTGTTCGCTTGTGTGGAATGAGATGCCTCTTTCGTTTTCGTGTTCATTGAGTTTATCTCCGTCAATATATGGGACTATTTCATTTAAAATATTGTAGTCGCCGGTAATACGCATGTATTCGTAGGTAACATATATTAGCCATAAGTAATCATCAGAGAAGGTGGTTCTTGCTCCGAAATTCATGTCGTCATGCCACCAGTGCAATACATCTCCTTCAGGAAATTGATGCGAAGCATGGCGGATAATTTGTTGTCGTGCATATTCCGGGGCACTATACGAAACACACATTACATCTTGCAATTGGTCGCGGAATCCGAAAGCACCACCAACTTGATAGAAACCGGCACGTGCATACAAGCGAGAAGCGTAGGTTTGGTATAAGTACCAATTATTTAAAACATAATTTAATGATTTGTCAGGGGTGTGTATTTCAAAAACTGATAATTTTCTTTGCCAATAGTCAATAACATATTGTTTTTCTTGCTTAATTTCATCCATTGTACGCACCGGAATCAGTTCGTTGTCTCTTTCACAACCCAATAGGAATGAAAATTCTTTTTGCGTATTAGCGTCTATATCAATATTGATGCTGATAGACTTGTTGAAAGGATCGTAAATATTCATGTCGGCTACTTGTTCAGTAGAGGACATAAATGCATGACAGTTCGCAAATTTTTTGTCATAAGCATTTCTAAAATACACTCTGTTGGCCTCTTTATTCCATTCTGCAATCAAATGGCGGGCATTTTTCTCTTCAGTATTTCCTAAAACAATTCTTATAATGAAATCAATATCAATATTTTGTTTTTTGTCGGTGAGATTATCTATGCTAACTATATAGTATTTTACCATATCGTTCACCGGTGTGAAAAGACAGATAGAAATTTGGAAATCGGTAGTCTTCAGGTAGAAGGATGAATATCCTAAACCATGAATACACGATTGTGGAACAAATTTTTGTTTGTTGATAAGAATGATTTCGCTGGCAGGGTCACTTACCATGTCATTTGACCAAGAAGTCAATTTAAATCCTTGACTGTTAATGGCATAAGTGAATCCACTCATGCTGTTAGTTGTAATGAAACCAAATTTTTGATTAGCGATAACATTTGTCCACGGAGTCGGTGTGTCAATTTGGTCGATATAATATTCCTTTCCGTCGTTTAAAAATCCGCCATATCCGTTGTAGTAAACAAGGTCTTTCGGCTTTTTGTTATCATCAACAGCTGGTAAAACAGGATAGATGGTCTTGTTGGCAATGGATTGAAGTTTTGCATCATTTTCCGATACGAGAGCTTCCAAAGATTTGCCTTTATTTGTCTTTAAGGAAAGACGTGCCACAGTTTGGAAAAGTATCATCTCGTCTGCACTGACATCGTCTTCCGAAATGGTGTAGATATTGCCGATGGCATTGTGGAAATAATTAAAATAGTAAACCTTGTTGACTAAATCTTGAATATGTTTTCGCAAAATTTGCATGTTGTCATTTTTGCGTATCAAGATAATGACATCTAAATAGATGGCTCTTGTTTTGTAGAATTCGTAGGCTTGTAAAATTTCATTGACTAAAATTGAGTCAGAAATGTCATTTATTTCCACATAGATGATGGGCAAATCACCGGAAATGCCAAACCGCCATAAATTATTCTGTGTTAAGGTGTTTTGTTTCAATAAATTGATACGTTCTTCACCGGTCGGATAAGTTTGGAACAAGTATTTCAACATGGAATTGTATAATTTCATTTGATATCCTTTGAAATTATCTTTTCCGATTTGAATATTGTTGAAGACCGTCGCCATTTTGAATGCACTATCTATGGCGATAGGATTGTTATAGGTGTCAATGATGTTCATGAGTTGTTCCACCGATTTTCCGAAGCATACAATTAAATAGGCACTTGTACGAGTTCCCGCTTTCACCACAATATTTCTACGAATGCTCATAATAGGATCCAATGTGGCTCCCAGTGTGCAACTTAAGTTTTTCCTTTGGGTGATAACACTTGGATTTTGGGTGGTATTGTTTCTGCCAATGAATTGCAAACGAGATGTTTCGTATTCAAATTTTAAATCATTTTCTTCTTCCAACAACAGGGTGTTGGCCAAGAAATAGTGTTGGTCGACAGCTGCATGAGAATGCGGTTTGCGTGTGAAAATAAGTGTTTTTTTGTCTGCATCCAAGCTACTTGTAATGGTGATGCCGTTGAAAGCACGATGAGCTATATCATCACTATTGGGAGCCATAATCACTTCACCGTAGGAAGTGAGTTCCAAAGTGATGTCTTTATTGGTTGTGTTTTCAAAAGTTATCTTTCTTATTTCGGCATTTTTGTCTTTTATAATAGTAATTTCGGTAGTTGTCACAATACCATCATCATTGCGGATGAATTTAATCCTGTCGGAAGCAAAAATCACACGATAGTTTTCTGCATGACCATTCAGCGGTGCAAATGTGTTACACCACAATTTGTCGTTGGCAATGTTTCTGATATAAAGGAATAAACCGTAATTTTCGTTGGTGATTTTTCTATATCTGTTCAAGTAGATATTTTCAAAACGACTCATGCCAAGACCTCTGTCGTTGATAACGACAGTATAATATCCGTTGGATAAAACGCCCATTTCAGGAATGTCGTGAAGGGTGTCGTATTCTCGAATGTCGTTTTCTTGCTTGGTTTTTGAATATTGATAACGTTTAAATTTGGTGATTTTTAAGTCAATATATGGTTTTATTTGTGCTTTTTCTTTCAACAGCAATTCCATAGAACCGATATTTTTATCGTTGTGGAAATAATTTTGTATAGAATTGTTTGTCAGATAGTTGGTCAAACTTGCCAAAATCATTCCTTGATGGTGGGCATAGTGGGCTTTTACCACCACTTCATCTTCATAGTCGTAGGATTCGTAGAAACCATAGGTGCCATATACGCCTAATTGTTTGAATTTTTGTATGTTTTCATATACAGCTTTGTCTTTAATGCTGATTGTCAACAAAGAGCTATATGGAGAAATAACAATACGGTTGGATATGGTATTTTGGAATTTCAGATATGGTACGCCAAAGGCTCTATATTTATAATTTTGAGCGTCATCCAATTCATTGTAGCCGGCTTCTGAAATACCCCATGGCAATGCAGGATTGATTTCTTTGATATATTCTCTTTGTGCATAAATGGAAAATGAATAGGTTTCGTCCATGAGTGTATGACGATAGGTTTTCATATAAACCAATGGCATAAAGTATTCAAACAGAGTTCCATACCATGAAGCAATACCCTTGTAATGTTTGAATTTGGTAAGTGTTTTGTCCAAGCAGAACCAATGTTTATAGGGCACATCGCCTTTGGCAATTGCCAAGAAACTCGTTAAGCGTGCTTCAGAGGCAAAATTGTTGTAGTGGTAGGGCAACAATCTCTGTTCCATGCGGTTGTAACCGATACTGAATACGTCAATATCATAGTTGTAAAGTTTTTTGAAGTCAGTTTGATCTATCAGTCGCATGGTAACTGATATCAATTCGGTTTGGTGCAGTTTTTTCAAAAATTCTTTCACAACATATAAACTTGCCACAAAGTTGCCGCTATCAGCGGTGGAAACAAAATATGGCGGCAGTTCTTCCAAAGTTTGAATGTTGTACCAATTATATAAATGTCCTTCCCATTTGTTGAGTTTGCAAACCGTTTCCAAAATGGAAGCAATTTTACCAATGGCTTCACTTTCTGAAATAAAATTCAATTCATAGGCACAAACTATGCTGACAAGTGAAAAGCCGATGTTGGTAGGAGAGGTTTTGTAGTCAACTTTTTCTTGACGGTTGTCTTGGAAATTGTCCGGTATCAAATAGTTGTTTTCTTCAGAAATATAAGTGTTGAAATATTTCCATGTATCTTGTGCAATTTGTTTGATTTCTTCTATTTTCTTGTCGTCAAGATGCTGCATTTTGTTAGGGAATTTCTTGCCCAAATGGAACATCAATATCGGTGCAAAGCACCAGATGGCAACCAAAATAATAGTAGGCACTAATGCTGCATGATGAAAACCGATAACCAATGCCAACAAAACGATGCTGGTGATGATGTTGGCTTTGAAATTTGCAAAATAACTGGGCAGCGTGTTTTTGGTCATTTTTTCTGCTTCCTCAGAGGTAATCCAATTCAGCAGATTTTTGTGGCTGACAAACATTCTGTAGAGAGCTTTGACAATGGCATCGGTATATAAGAATGCTTCTTTCGGCAGAATAGACAAAACTATAAACGATTTGTAGAAAATGGCGATAATTCCTCGCAACAAATTCATATAATAGCGAAGATAGAAGTTGTTTTTTCGCTTATAGGTAATTCTGTTGAACAAAAAGAAAAATATAGGTGTAAAGATAACTATTGCTATAATAAGCAAGAAATACCATGCATTGACAGGAGAAAATACAAATCCGTAAAAAATCAATATCAATATGGCCAAACTGGAAACACTTCGGCGGAGGTTGTCAAATATTTTCCATTTGCTGATAAAATTGATAGGATTTTTGATAATTTCTTCCTGTTCGTTCTTGACAGTAGATTTAAGCCATGCAATAATCTGCCAGTCACCACGTGTCCAACGGTGATGTCGTTTGGCATCGTCCAAATAGTTGTAAGGACTGTCATCCACTAATTCCACATCGTTGATCAAGCCACAGCGAATATGATTGCCTTCCAAAAGGTCGTGGCTGAGTATCAGATTGTTAGGAAAACGTCCTTTGAGAATATGTTGGAAGATTTTTAAATCGTAAATACCTTTCCCGCAAAAACTGCCTTCATCAAAAATATCTTGATATAGTTCAAATGAGGCTGTGGTATAGACATCCAAACCACCTAAACCGGAAAACAATTGTGCATATTTAGATTTGCTGGTTACTTCCACATCTACATTGACACGTGGTTGCATAATGCCGTAGCCTTTTTCCACTCGTTGTCCGTCTTTTGACAATACGGCACGATTCATAGGATGTGCCATGGCTCCAATCAATTTGGAAGCCGTATAGAGCACCAATTGCGTATCGGTGTCTAATGTGATAATATAGGTGATTTTGGGCTTATCGGCACCAAAAGTTTGGCATTGGAACAGATTTTTCTCTTCAGTTTCTGTGAGATTGTTGAGTAATAAATCGTTGAAATCTAAAATGGCACCACGTTTTCTTTCACGACCCAAATAACAATTTTCGCCTTGGCTGTAGAAACGTTGGCGATAGACAAAATTGAAAATATTTTTTTCGTATTTTTTGTTGAGTTTTGCAATAATTCTTGTTCCTTCTTCAATTACTTCTTCATCGTGGGCAACGTGTTTACCTTTTTCTCCGGAAGCATCACCTAATAATGTGAAATACAAATTGTCAGAGAGGTTGGAAAGGTAATATTTTTCCAATTTTTCAAAAATGTCTTTTACTTTTTCCTTGTTTTTGATAATGGTCGGCACGATCACCATGGTGGCATATTCTTCGGGAATGCCTTTGTCGAAATTGAGTTTGAAAGTGCTGTGCGGTGTGTGTATGCCAAACAGAATTCGATTCATGATTTCAATCACAAATTGACTCAATGGAATGATAAGCAACACGCATGCCCACCAATCTTTCATCCACCAAGAAAGTAAGGCAGACAGCAAGATGGTAGCAACAGTCAGAATGCCGACATACCAATAGGCTCTGCGGTTGAAATTCTTTTGTTTGAAAATATACCAGCCGACATGTTTCTTTTCTTGGTTGGCTTTTTTGACAATATCTACAACATATTGATATTCATTTATATGTAGTTTTTTTGCATTGCGAATAATTTGTGTACGATAGTCATTTTTATTATTGTCGTACATCTTTTCATACATGCCCACATCTTCTTTCATCAATTCTTGCTCGCTAAAGCTGATGTTTTCCAACAAAGTGGCATATTTGAATTTGGTGATTTTTTTCAACGAAACAAAAATGTTCATTATCAAGATGTTGTTTTGTGAATCTTCTTCCACTTCTTGATTGAGCAAATGTTTCAGTTTTTCTTCATTGTTGCTTAATATGTCTTGAATATCGTTGTAGGTGTCGGAACTAAGATTGTCAAAGTTTTTGATTTTAATATTCAGTTGTTCAATGTAATAGGGATTTTTCAGCAGTATCTGATCGTTGAATATTTTGTGAAAATCAATGTAGGAGTTTTCTTTTAAGTTTTTTTCAATGTTTTCTATGTAGTTTTCAGCATCTTTTTTATCTTGCAGTTTTTTGGATAGTTTTTGGGTTAGATGATAAAGTTCTTCAATGAGAATAATTTTGAAAATCAAAAATATAAAACTAATTTCACTATAGGAAAAATAGTCATGGTGATTGTTTTGATAATCGTATAAATCTTTTAATTGGATATTTTCATCTATTTGGAAATTAGTCTTTTGCATTGACTGAAGAAGAAGGTTGTAAAGGTGTTTTTTCCTTTTGAGCGGTATGCTTTTGAATGCTTTGTCCTTCAATTCTTCCCGAATGCTTTTTTCTTGTTCGGATATCACATAATAATTGTCCAATAGCCATTCATTGGTAGTACCGGCAATACGTTTGTTGCTCGTTTCCTGAACAAGTGTTTGGTAATATTCACTAATGAATTTTACCATGTTTAGAAATTCCTTTGTTGTGAACCTTATCATAAGTAATGCTTATTAAAACTTGCAAAGATACTAAAAATTGTTAAAATAGATGTAATTTGAACAAAAAATTATATTATCGGTTCAATATTTTATGTTTTAACAGCAAGAAAACCTGTCAAGTACTCTTAATTTTTATAATTGTTAAGTGATGATTAATAAATTTTGGGATAAAACAAGTTTCGTATTCATTATTATTGTATTTTTGCAAAAATTTATTTATAAACTATATTTGAAAAACTATGAAAAAAGTATTATTAGCTTGTTTATTGTGCATTTATGGAATGGTTGATGCCCAACCCTTTGAACATTTCTTTAACAAAAATATAATAGAGTATCATCTATATGTACCCAATGAAGTGTGGGGTGGTAGAAAGGAGAATCCGTGTTGGGAAGCCGGACTGACTTATATAGATTATATTTATAGAGAAGATACCGCCTACTTTAATAATGTTTGTTACTATAAATATTATTGGGGACCACGCGGATCTTATATAGGTGCGTACTTACGAGAGGATACCACTTGCGGAAAAATATATCGATATTATCCTTATTTAGATACAGAGTATGTATGATGTGACATGTCATTAAATGATGGGGATACTTTCTTTTTTCCTACCTTCAATGATCGTATGTATTGGTATGAAGAGCAAGGGACACAATTGGTAGTAGATTCCATAGCCTATATTAATGGGAAAAAAATAATATACTTTCCTTATATCGGTACTTCACGGATGTGGTATGATGAATATTTTTTTAAAGATCAAACAATTGTTAAATTAAGTTTTATAGAAGGAATTGGTCCTACCTATGGACCTTCGGGTTGTACAAATAGTAGATCATGGCCAGATGAATCCTTGAGTTTTTTATTATGTGTACATGTAAATGATTCCCTTGAATTTATTGCAAATCCCAATGTCGGATGCAATATTGATTATGTACCTGTTGAAGAACAAACTTCTTCTCAATATATTCAAATTCATCCCAATCCTGCTAAAGATTATATCTATATAAACCTTCCGGAAAAAGAGATAAAAAGTATCAAATTATACAATTTACTGGGAGTTTTGTTGAAAGAACAAAAAAGTAATACTGCAAACATGGACATTTCCTCTTTGTCGGTAGGAATGTATTTGTTGTCTATTGAAACAGACCAATACCTTGTAACTAAAAAAATTGTGAAAGAATAAAAATTAGAGGTTGCTTATATTAATGTATTTTTGCAAAAAAATGTTTAATAAAAGTTGCATTTGTGACTTGAATGTAGTTTACTATAACTTGGGAATATGAGAATGAAAAATAATAAAATAAGTTTTACAAAAGTTTTATGCATGTGTCTAATGACGACTTCCTTTTTATCCTGTAACTTTGATATGCAGGAGGTCTATCATAAATGTGATAATGTACTGGCAAAATTTCAAAATGCGGAATCTAAAGAAAAATCCCGCTATTGGTTTTTTCAACATGAATTAAGCAAAACTATAAACGGATACAAAACGACTGATACCATACAACAGCTTTTGCAAGAGGGATTGGATCCGAATTATTGCAAAGGGGAATCCGGATGGTTTGATTCCAATCCATTAATGCTGGTCGCCAATGCTCATTACACCACGTTTGAAAGACTGCATGATGGAGAACAAATACCCAATCCGACACCCGACACAAATGTGATCCGTTTGTTGGTGAGCTATGGCGCTGACATCAACAGAAGGCCGTACGTATGGTATATTATTCACAGGTCTGATAGTGAGGATATGAACAGGTTGTGGAATATGAGAAGTTCGTTTACTGTAAATGATGAACCGGATGTGCTTCCTTCTGAAGAAGAGAAATACAAGGCATTTTTCATTGAAGACGAGAACAGATTGCTTAAAGCTTTTTTATCAAACGGTGCAGATCCTGACAACCCCGGACATCCTTATCCTTTCAGCATTGAAGCAATAGCCGCACGAATAACGGATAAGGAGGCGGACTCCTGTTTTGCCAAAGGCACAAGAGCCATCAATGAAGCCATTGAAAAAGGGATGATATGGGAAAGTCAGGTGGATTTGTTGTTGGAGTACACCAAGTTGGACGAAGAATCGCTAAAAGCGGCCGAACGCTCGGGAGATCCTGAAATGGTTAAGAAGATAAAGCGGTTATGGGAACAGCAACAGCACAATAAATAATCAAAAATGTGGATTTCCTGCTTCCCCCTCTGCACCAGCCCAATACAATGCCGCACCCGAGTTAACTTCAATTTGGTGTAAAAAATAGTGTTTCGTTAACTTCAATTTGGTGTAACCGATGTTTATAAACAATTGATTTACAATATATTGTTGGGATGCAAAAGGAGGGCATCACCAACCGGACAAATGATTTCCATTAAAAATCAATTTTGTCATAATGTTCAAGTCCACCCGGTATATGTTCACCGGATTCCCATTCTATCAGGTCGAAATGCCGGACCTGCTTTTCCGTTGTCATTAATTCTTTTGTGATTTTCCCATCCGGACTTTCCTCTGTGCGGACCCACAACCGTTTGCTTTTGGGGTATGGTGAGAGTGTGACGCGATACCACTTGTTGTCAAACAGTTTAAAAACTT
>JAEEGH010002863.1_pt1 | contig 45910 bp, 46 predicted proteins | sample 9134181 | NCBI WGS metagenome assembly JAEEGH01 (sample SAMN16246544, study PRJNA631951) | gut metagenome | biome: gut microbiome; feature: rumen; material: DP-attached | host: Bos | place: Iran: Karaj | collected 2018-10
GTTCTTTTGAAGGAGCCTGCGATTGAGAAATCCGTTCTTTTTCCCACAAAGAGGTACGGATTCACCCGTAAAGGGCGCAATGTCTCGCTTCGCTCGAAATGACACGATGGGCGGCCGCGGCTCTGAATGACGCGCAGCCTCCCGGAAAACCAAACGACCCAGGAAAGGAGAACACATGGAAAAATTCATCCCCTACGAGAAGCTCTCGAAAAAGAAGCGGCGGGAGCTGAACACCGCCCGCCGAGGCACCTGGACCATCAACCCGGTCACCCGCAAACCGGCAAACCCCAAAGCCTATAACCGTAAAACGGCACGGAACTGGAAGGACGATTCCAATTCCGTTCCGTTGTGCTATAAACACAACGATGACGCTTATCGCGTTCAATGACTGTCCGATTGCCGAATCTTCTACCAGTCAAATCGATGAGGGTTCCCATCTTTGCTGCCTTCCCTCTCAAACATACCCCGGAATGTGAAGGAGCGGTTGCATTTCTGCAACCGCTGGGAGGTCAGCTGAATTTGATTCCAGACTATTTCTCGATACTCTTCAGCGTGCCAGGGCAAATGTCTTTGCGCCCTGTAGGGACTTTTACATTCAGCGGATGTCCTTCTTTTTTCAAGATGGCATCGTCCCCATGGTGGCGTTTTAATTCAAAGCCGTGCTACTTGAGTATCGAGATGACCTCCATTGAAGAATATGTCTTCACGGTTAAGTCACCTCCTTAGGAGTATTCTACTATAATAACAGCAAAAAAGCAAGGAGAGCCGATGGGAAAAAACATCTCAATAAAAAGCTCTCGAAATAGAAACAGCGGTTTCAGCACGTTCCGCGCCGCGGGACCTGGACCATCAACCCGGTCACCCGCAAACCGGCAAACCCCAAAGCCTACAATCGCAAAACGGCACGGAACTGGAAGAACGATTCCAATTTCGTGCCGTTTGATTCTGATTTTTCAGCGCTGAAAACAAAGAGAAGTGTGACAATTCCTTCTGCGCGCGGATATGATATGATTTAAGAATGAGTGCATAGCATAACTGCCCCGGCATCTTCAAAATGATGCCGGGGCAGTTATAGCAATTACTCTTTCTCGATGAGTTTCTTAGCATTCGCAAGAAGGATTTTTGATCTTTCAGTAATGAATACATCGTAATCCAACTCAAAAGTTTTCTCTGGGCAATATGCTTTTTCCAAAATTGAGGCTTTTGATTCTGGATTAATCATACTCACATATTCACTTGGGGCTTTGTCTTTTATTTTCTGATTGTCAGCGTTGTTCAAGAAACAGAAATTTGCAAGAGGGTATATTTCCTTTCGACCTTTTCCGCAACGTTGTAAATATTTGTCTGGAAAAATGTGGTGAAATTCTTTAGAGCTTGACTGTTTTAATGTGGATGAAAGATCGACTTTAGCACCAGAAACGAAAGAGCGCGGCTCATTATTTGCAAGCATCGCTATGTATGTTTTTGTATTAACAGTATTTACATTGAATTGATTATTCGTAAAGAATGACTCTTCAATTTCGCATTTGAATGGGCTAATGTCATAGGTTTCATCCTCACGAAGTTTAGCCATCGCTAGCAAATCACTCTGATGCGCACTATTGACACCACTGGAATAACGCCTTGAGAAACAACTACGCCAAAACCATTTTATCAATTGAGCTCGTTGTTTATCAGTATATAACTGCCCGCTAACTCTTGACGTACCAAAAAACTTGACCAAAGATACAATCATTGCAGGATAAGGAACATAAAAAAGTGAGTAAAGTCGTAGTTGCTGCTGCAAAAAATCAATTGACGCTTTTAATCCGTTAGATATTTCATCAAAGTGATCTCTAACTTGTTCTCCTGTAAGTTTCAAAATAGCACTGGGCGATGTATCTCCGAGTATAAACCCGGTTAAACATTTCATTAATAAATCCTGATCCTCCGCTATGCCATTAAATCCATATTCTGATAATTCTGATGATAATTCGTCAATCTTTTCTTGAAGATCGAAATCGGTACTCCAACTCCATGCCGTGAGCAATTGGAACGAATCAAGAGGCACGCCAGCTCGATTGATTCTTTCAAATACAATTGCAACAATACTCTTATTGTCAGTTTCCATCAAATGAACAGGAATCGTTACTTCCTTGAAAGTTTCCTGTAGCTTGTCAATCTCTGCCTTAATAGCATCATCAAATTTTTCTGTTGCTTTTCGATACTTTACAGAATCAAATAGTGTAGAAATTGGAAAATGCTTTGTCAGATCCACTTCATCTGTAGTTAATGGTAAAAACTGGATTTCTTGAGGGCTCTTGTCTCCACCAATAAGGTAATAAATATCTCGCCAATCAGGATCATTTATTGGAGTTAATTCTGACTGAAAAACAGAAAAAATAGATGTCAAGCGTTGCTGTCCATCAAGTACATAATCTACAGGATAATCTTTTGAGGGTTCAGGTAATACAAATCTTCCAAGATTCCTTTCATTAGAGAGTCGCTCTCTTGTTCGCCATAATAGAATAGAACCGATTGGATATCCTCTGTAAAGACTATCCATAAAAAACGATATTGCATCTGGCTCCCAGACAAAACCACGCTGAAAGGAAGGTATTCGAATTTCTCCACTTGTAATCTTATCTATTACTTTTCTGATTGAGATATTGTCCATTGATTGTTCTCTCTTTCTTTTGCAAGATTGTCATGGCTTTTTTGATAATGACTGCTAAGGTATTCACCAGTTAATTGCCTATCAAAACCGCGTGTTCATAGATCAAATACGTTATGAACACGCGGGTTGGTCCGGGTTGCGGGACTTGAACCCACGGTCTCTTGGTCCCAAACCAAGCGCGATACCAAACTTCGCTAAACCCGGATATTCGATTTTTCAGTTGTGGTCAAACATGTGGTCAAGGGGCCACGTTCGAGAGAATTTGCGAGGGGCGGAGGGGCGAAAACCTTCGGTTTTACAAGGGATTTCGGGACTTCGGTTTTTTTCGAACCTGGGGGTGTTACACGCTCCCAAAGGTGTTCGAACTTGGTGTTACATGGGGGGAAGCGCGATACCAAACTGAGGGAAGCCCAAAGAAATTTGGTCACAATGTAGTTCCGACGATTCGGCGTACGTTGTGCGAGCGAGGAACAGAAGGCGGGACTATTATAGCGGATAAACAGGAAAAAAGCAACGATTATTTGCGAGGATCAGGGCCTTTTTTGTGAGGGCCCGTGCAAGTGTCGAGACACGGGGCACGGGAGACGGATTCTTCGCTTCGCTCAGAATGACGAGGGACGGGGCGCGGATTCTTCGCTTCGCTCAGAATGACGGGGGACGGGGCGCGGATTCTTCGCTGCACTCAGAATGACGAGGGACGGGGCACGGATTCTTCGTTTCGCTCAGAATGACGGGGGACTGGGGATGCGGATTCTTCGCTGCACTCAGAATGACGGGGGACGGGGCGCGGATTCTTCGCTGCACTCAGAATGACGGGGGACGAGGCGCGGATTCTTCGCTGCGCTCAGAATGACGGGGGAGAGTAGTGCGCTTTTATTTGCGGAAGAGGGTCTTGATCATGCGGGGCAGGCTCCGGATAGGATGCTCAAACCAGGCGGCGTTATGGTCGAAGTCCGGGGCGTCGGGCAGGGGACTGCCCATTTCGGTGGTGACGGTGCGGCGGCGAAAGAGGCCAAGACGATAGAAGCGGCTATGGATGCGGAGCTCAAAGGCAAGGCCCCGCTGGGTTCTGCCCTGGAGGGCGCCGGGAATCCGTTCCCGGGCGACACGGGCCATTTCCGCAGCAAGAGCAAGGGAAACGGAGCGATTTGCGCAGGCCCGGGCGCCGGGCTGGCGATTGTCAAAACCAAGGCCGCCCTCCGGGGTGACGGAAAACGTTAGCGTGCAGGCGCGGCGGGAGGCGGAGATGGAGACGTCGTAAATTGCCTCGGATACTGTTTCCTGACGCAGTTTTGTGGTTGTGTTCATAACGGGCTCCTTCTCAGATCATTATCATTCACCATGATGGAGGAAAGGAAGAATCCCCGCTCGAGAAACGAGCGGGGGTTCTTCTTCTTTTCGGATATTGACCGCCACCCCATCCCCTTCCCGGAGAGAAGGGGTGGCGGGTGTTATGGGTTAGGGCCCACATGCGCTGTCGATAGAAATCTCAAAGATTAGCCACCAGTGGAGCCAGAGCCCCAAGTAAGAGTGGTCTTGTTGGTGGACTGCTCGTACTTGACGGTGCAGGTGCCATTGCCAAGGACGGTGCCGGTAGCAGCAACAGCGATACCGCCGATGTCCTGGGCGCCGGACTGCCAGTCGTTCTGGGTCTGCTTCATCTTGACAACAGCCTGGTATACGAAGGAACCTTCGTTGCCTGAGGTAGTGAACGTGGTGGTGCTGTTGTTGTTCTTGGCGATGGTGGTCGCGTCGTCCTGAATCAGAGCAGCGGACTGGATGACAGCGTAAGCGGAACGGATGTTGGCAGCGTCGGTAGCCTCACGGGACTTCTCCAGCTGAGAGGTGAAGACGGGAATCGCGACAGCAACAAGGACAGCGATGATCGCAACGACGATCAGCAGCTCGGCCAGGGTAAAGCCTTTACGATTGTTTTTCATTCTGAAAATCTCCTTTCAAATTTGAACGTGCGCTGGGCCGTTCGTCGGCCCGCGGAAATACGATATATTTTCAAACTACCCGGGAAGTAGTTTAAAAACCGGATGAAACGGGGAAATGAACAATGGGTTATGCGTTGGGGAGCCGACTCCTCCACCGGCTGCGCCGGTCCCACTCCCCTTGGCAGGGGAGGTTCTATCTCGGGATCAGGCAATGCTGGGGGAGATATCGCCTGTTTCGGGATCTACCAGGATGGTGACGGTATACTGGCCGGAGGTCTTGGCGGGAACAGGGTAGGAGCCGAGACCGCTGCCCAGGAAATCCAGATTCGGAGGCGGATCCGTCTGCCAATCCTCCAGCTTCTGGTGAACGTCCACGCTGCGAGTAATCACCTCGCCGTCGGAAGTGTAGTGATTCACCACCTCCACATAGGCGGCACGGATTTCAGAGAGATCCGCGGACTCCCGGCTTTTTTCCAGCGTAATCACGAACTGGGGGAGAAGAATGGCAACCAAAACGGCGATAATGGCGACGACAATCAGCAGCTCGGACAAGGTGAAACCCGTTCGTTTTCGCGTCATTCAAGAGGCCTCCCTTCGCATCCCCCGGGAAATGGCGAGGCAGGGGAGCGCAAAGCGTTACATGGCACCGTAGATGTCGAACATAGCGCCATAGATGGCAATGACGATGAAGCCGACGACGGCGGCCAGACCGACCATGATGGCAGGCTCCAGCTTGGCCATGGTGGCGGAGATGGCGGAGTCCAGCTCCACGTCATAGTACGCGCCGATGGTTTTCAGGGTGTCTTCCATTTCACCGGAGGCCTCGCCCACGGTGACCATGTCCACCAAGATGTCGGGCATGGTGGCGGTCTCCTTCAAGGTGGCGCCTACGGGGCGGCCTTCCTCCACGCGCTGGGCCATTTCAGTGATTTTTTTGCTGACAAAGGCGTTGGAAATGGTGCGGGCGGTGATGTTCAGCGCCCGGACCATGGGCAGGCCGGCGCCCAGCATGGTGGACATGGAGTTGGTGAACTGGGTGGCGGAGGTGAGAATGCTGACATTGCCGGCCAGGGGAAGGCCACGGGTCATTTCCGCAATCTTCATCTTGCCGCTGTCTGTGCCGCTGTAGATCTTGAAGGCAAGCACAATCACCGTGATGCCGACCACCAGGTGTATGATGTAGTTCTGGAAGAAATTGGAGACGGCAATCAGCGCCTTGGTCAGGGCGGGCATTTCCACACCCAGGCCCTCAAAGGACTCCATGAAGGTGGGGACCACCTTGATCATCAGGATGATGACGACGATCACAGCCAGGGTCAGGACGAAGGCAGGGTAGGCCATGGCGCCCTTGATGCGCTTTTTCAGCTTCAGGACCTTGTCGTAGTGCTCGTGCATGGTCTCAAAGGACTTGTTGATGCTGCCGGTTTCCTCGCCGGCCCGCACCGTCTCAATGAAGGTATCGGGGAACATGCCGCCGCCCCGGTCGCTGAAGCTGGCGGACATGGAGCGACCGCCTTCCACGTCGTCGCCCACCTGATTCAGAACCCGCTTGAGGGTCTTGTCGCTGGTCTTGGCGGCAATCAGGCGGACGGTTCTGGCGACAGGGATACCGGCGCCCAGGATGATGGCGAACTGGCTGCACATCAGGGTGAAAGCCTTGTCGCTGATCTTGTTGCCGCCGATCTGAATGTCCATCAGGGACTTTTTGTCAGCGCCCATGGGAGTGATCTTTTCCACAACGTCGCAAGTACGCCGGATTCGCTCCATGGCGTCAATTTCGTTGTAGGCCTCGATCACGCCAGAGACTTTTTCGCCGTTCTTGGCTCTGGCAGTGTACTTATATGTAACCGTGGCGGTTCCCTCCTTTCCCAATGGCTGGGAATCATACTGCGTTCTTCTTTACGTAGTCCTTATCGTGGGCATAATGCAGGGCGACCTCCCGGGTAATGCCGCCGTTGCGCACCATGCGGATCAGGCACTGGTCCATGGACTGGTTGCCGATGGCGCCGCCGGTGGCGATGGCGTTGACAATCTGGGGGGTGTTGCCCGCGCGGATCAGGTTGCGAATGGCGTCGGTGACGATCATCATTTCGCAGGCGAGAATACGGCCGCCGCCCTTGCGGGGCAAAAGCTGCTGGGTTACCACGGCCTGCAGAACCATGGAAAGCTGCAGACGGATCTGGGTCTGCTTGCCCTCCTCAAAGACCTGCACGATACGGTCCACCGCGTCGGAGGCGCTGCCGGTGTGCAGGGTGGCGAAGACCAGGTGGCCGGTCTCAGCGGCGATAATGGCGGTTTCAATGGTGTCGCGGTCACGCATCTCACCGATGAGGATGACGTTGGGGTCCTCACGGAGGGTGGCCCGGACGCCGTCGGAGAAGCTCCGGGTATCCTTGCCGATCTCCCGCTGATTGATGGCGCAGAGGTCGGGGTGATAGAGGTACTCGATGGGGTCCTCCAGGGTGACAATGTGGCAGCGCATGTGGTGGTTGATGTGGTCCAGAATGGCGGCCAGCGTGGTGGATTTGCCGGAGCTGGTTTCGCCGGTGACCAGGACGATGCCCTTGTGCAGATCAGGCAGCTTCAGCGCCGCCGGGGGCAGGCCCAGGGTTTCCAGCTTGGGAATGCGGTCCTGCAGCAGACGGAGGGCCACGGAGGGCGCCCCCTGCTGCCGGAAGATATGGACACGGCAGCGGACGCCGGCGTAGGTGCCGGCCAGGTCAAGCTCGCCGATTTCCTCCATCTCTGCGTATTTGCTGCCCGCCAGGTTATGGGCAATAATCTCACAGTCCTGGATAGAAAGGGGCTTATCTCCGATGCTCTCCAGCACGCCGTCAATGCGGAACTTGGGGGGCAGACCGTAGATCAGGTGAATGTCGGTGGCGTTACACTCCCTGGCTTTGGACACAAGCTCGTCAACAGTCATAGGCGGAGACCCTCCTTTTTAGTCATCCTGCGCAATGACACGGGTGACCTCGTCCACGGTGGTGATGCCGTCCAGGACCAGGCGCACGGCGCCCTCATGCAGGGTTTCAAAGCCTTCTTTCCGAAGCTGCGCCTCGATCTCCTCGCGCTTGGCGCCGGCGGAAACCAGGGCGCGAATGGCGCGGGTCATAAGAAGCATTTCATACACAGCGATACGTCCGCGGTAGCCCCGGTTGGAACACTCGGGGCAGCCCTGACCGCGGTAGAACTGCGCGCCGGGGGGAACATTGCCACCCAGGAGCTCCAGCTCCTCTTCACTGGGGGTGTAGGGCCGACGGCAGCGGGGGCAGACCCGGCGCACCAGACGCTGGGAAATGACGCCGCGCAGCGCGCTGGAGGTCAGGAAGGTGGCGACGCCGATGTCGTTCAGACGCTCAATGACGCCCACGGAGTCGTTGGTGTGGATGGTGGAGAGCACCACGTGGCCGGTGATAGCGGCTCGCATGGCGATATCCGCGGTCTCACCGTCACGAATCTCACCGACGGCGATGATGTCAGGGTCCTGACGCAGAATGGAACGCAGGCCGCTGGCAAAGGTCATGCCGGTCTTTTCGTTGATGGGGACCTGGTTGATGCCGTCCACGTTATACTCGACGGGGTCTTCCAGCGTAACCAGATTGACGTCCGGGGTGTTGAGGTCGTCGATCATGGTGTACATGGTGGTGGATTTACCGGAGCCGGTGGGTCCGGCAATCAGGATAACGCCGCTTCGGCAGCGGAGCATATTATCGTATTTCTCCAGGTTCCGGCCCACCAGACCGGCCTGCTCCTTGGTGACCTTGGTGCCGGATTTATCCAGCAGACGAAGAACGATCTTTTCGCCGTAGACGGTGGGAAGGCTGGAAACACGGAGGTCAATGTCTTTGTTGCGGACACGGACGTTGAAACGGCCGTCCTGGGGGATACGGCGCTCGGAGATGTCCATGCTGCTCATGACCTTCAGACGGGAGATGACGGAGCTCTGCAGCTCTTTGGGCACGGTGAGGATCTCACGCATCACGCCGTCGATACGCATGCGGACCCGGAGATCGTTTTCCCGGGGCTCCAGGTGGATATCACTGGCACGCTCGGAGATGGAGCGCTCCAGAATGGAGTTGACCAGGCGGACGGTGGGGGCGCTGTCGTCGCTGCCGTCGTCCAGCTTGTTGGAGACGAAGGAAGTATCCAGAGAGGAAATCTCACCGCTGGAGACCGCCTCCCGGCGCATCTCCTCAATGGCCTTGGCCGCGCCCTCATTGCCGTAGAGAATGGTGATGGTGTGCTCAATGGCCTTGGCGGTGGACACCATGGGGACGACTCTGCGGCGGACGGCCTTCTTGACTTCCTCAATGGCGAAGAAGTTCATGGGGTCGGCCATCGCCAGATAGAGCTCGTCGTTGACGGCCTTTACCGGAACAACCTGGTACTTCTCGGCAATGGTCTTGGGGAGCATCTGAGCCAGGTGCGTGGGGATGCCGACCTTGGACAGATCCACAAACTCAATGCCCAGCTGCTTCTGCAGCGCTGCAATCAGATCGTCCTCCGTGATGATCCCGCTGGAAATCAAAACGGTGCCGAGACGTTCCTTGGACTCCTTCTGCAGAGCCAGGGCCTGCTGGAGCTGTTCTTCTGTAATTGTCCTCGCTGCCAAAAGCAGCTCGCCCAATCTTTTATATGTTGCCATAATTTCACCCAAGAAAAATCGAATAAAAAAACACGGCGACTATTACAATTGAAATTATACACCGGTCTGACAAGAAACGCAAGTGTTTTTTAAAAAAATTTTAACTTTTTTAAATTTATTAGTTGCAAAACCGGGGGGTGCATGCTATAATCCATGTGTATAGGTTTAGTTGTTGGCCGTATTATTATTTCTTTCTCCGTTATTATTTCGGTTAGGGGGGCGGTTCACCATGATTCATCGGGTCCGGAGGCTGTTCAAGGACCGGCGGGGCGCCTGCCGGGCGGTCACGATCCTGCTTTTGGTGATCGTGGTGCTGCTGGGCATCGCCGCAATTCCGATCGTAAAGAACTACCTCCATGAGTCCGCCGCTTTCGCCTGCCGCACCGCGCTGGATTCCGCCCGCCGCCGGATGGCGGAGGACTTCATGCTCACCAGCAGCTTCCAGACCGCCGAGGGAATGAAAGAGGTAGTCGCCGACGCCATGCACGGATGGGAGGATCTGTGTCCCTCTATGGGCACGGTATACATTGTAGAAGACGAGTCCGGCGACGACAACATGCCCTTTGAGCTGGTTTGCGGCCTGCATGACTCCGACACCAAGCTTTGTACCCAGCTCAACGCCCGCAATGTGCTCAATCAGATCCGGGAGGAGGTCAAGAAATCCCGGGACAAAGGCGTGCCCTATCCGGAATCCGTCACGGTGAAGCTCCACAACAAGGATATTACCGCCCTGCTGGTGGACGACTACACCGGGCTGCGGCGCGGCACCGATACCACCAATGGATATGAAGGTATTGTCGTATACTATTCCATTGTTGGCCACAGTGAATTTGGCAAGGAGTCCAAGCTGGCGGAGGGCGAGGTTTGGTACTTCAGCTACGCGGACGAAGCGCACTGCGCCAATTGGTCCTCCAAGAAAAGTTGGACAGGAGACAGTTACGAATGATCTCTATATATAGTAGTACGGCGATTTTGATTTTTTCCTGTGTGGTGGCTGCCATTCTGGGGGCGGTTCTGGGGAGCTTCCTCAACTGCGCCGCCGGCAGACTGGCCAAGGACCAGCCCTTTATCAAGGGCCGGAGCCACTGCCCCGCCTGCGGCCACGACCTGAGCGTGCTCGATCTGGTGCCCGTGTTCAGCTGGCTGTTCCTGCGGGGAAAATGCCGCCACTGCGGCGCGAAGATTTCTCCCCGATACCTGATTACCGAGCTGCTGTTCGCGGCGCTCACCGTGGCCTGCCTGCTGCGTTTCGACCTGACAGTGCTCTGCCTGCGGAACTGGATTTTTATCTGCTGCCTGTTCTGCCTGTCGCTGGTGGACTTTGAAAGCAAGATCATCCCCAACGGCACCCTGCTGATTGCCGCAGGCGCCTGGCTTGTGGCGGAGCCCTTCCTCTTTGAGAGCTGGACCAGGACCCTGGCCCATGTGGGAACCGGCGTGGCCATCAGCGGCGGCATGCTGCTGATCTCCCTGGTGATGGACAAGGTCCTTCAGCGGGAAAGCCTCGGCGGCGGAGACGTTAAGCTCTTCGCCGTGGTGGGCCTGTATCTGGGCCTGCTCCCGTCTATGTTCGCGCTGATTCTCTCCTGCATTCTGGGCCTGGCAGTCAACCTGCCCCGGCAGCGGGGAAACAGCGAACCCTTCCCCTTCGGCCCCTGGATCGCCGTGGCCACGGTTGTGATGCTGTTCTGCGGCCAGGCGGTGGTGGAATGGTATCTTGGCTTCATGGGTGTTTCTTCCACCCCGGCAATACTGTTATGACGTGAAATGTGATGTAGTCCGAGTCAACCGTCGAGAAGCAATTCACCGGATCTGAATTCTGAATCTTCAATACAGATAGTGAGGGATAACAGATGGCAAAAACAATTTTGGGTGTGGACATTGGTTCTGACAGCCTCAAGCTTGCCTTGGTTACCGGTAACGCGGTAAAAAAGGTTGTTGCAGTACCAATGCCCCATAGTCTTGTCAAGGAAGGACGGGTGGTGTCCATCGAAGCGATGGCCGACCTGATTCGTTCCGCCATGCGGGATAACGGGCTGCGCTGCAGTAACGGCGCGCTGGTTCTCCCCAACGAGGTTGCGTTCGTCCGCAACGTGGTCATGCCCAGCATGAACGCTGAGCAGTTGGCCTATAACCTGCCCTACGAGTTCCGGGACTACATCACCGAGGAGCTCAAGGACTACTCCTTTGACTACGCCATGTACTCCGACGCACCGGAGAGCGGCGAAAAGGAATCCCAGATGGGGGGCGGCGATGAAGGCTTTGACAGCGAAGAGACCGCTGCTTCCTCCAGCCAGAACATGGAGCTTCTGGCTGCCGCTGTCCAGAGCGCTTTGGTTGAGGACAGCAGAACCCTCTTCCGCAAAGCCGGCATGAAGCTGGTGAAAATTGCCCCCGCGGTGTGCAGCTTCATCCCGCTGATTCGGGCCATTGAGGCGGAAACCCATCGGACCGGTGAGTATTGCATTCTGGATCTGGCTTACCGGGCCATTCGGATGCACATGTTCAGAGGCGAGCGATACATCGTCACCCGCCTGCTGGAAACCGGCCTTTCCACTCTGGACGACGTTATTGCCCAGGAATATTCCGTGGACAGCCATCTTGCCCACACCTATCTGCTGACCAACTACGATGACTGCCAGAACAAGGAGTGCTGCAAGGAAGCCTACAGCAACATCGCCGTGGAATTGATGCGCGCCGTAAACTTCTATCGCTTCAGTAATCCGGACAGTCAGCTTTCCGACCTTTGGCTCTGCGGCGGCGGTACCATGCTGGCGCCTCTGAAGCAGGCGATTGAAGAGACTCTGGACCTGGAAGTGCATCAGGCCAGCGAGCTTCTCTCCGCCGGAAAGACCGCGAAAAAGGGCAATGTCACGATCCAGGCTTCCGGGATCGCGATGTATTAAGCAAAGGAGGGAATGGCGATGGCATTAAGCGTTAAAAAGCCTGGCGGCGCCTCCCGCGGGCGCGCGCCCTCAAGACGGGCGATCAACTTTGCGGATGTTGGGAAAGTTAAGAAAAATTACATGAAGGTTGTTCCCTTCATCCTGATTATCCTGGTTGCTCTTGGCGCGTTTGCAAAGTTCTTTATAATCGACAAGCTGGATGAGGTCAAGCGGGAAGAGCAGGCGACGGCGGATCTGCGCATGGATCTGGAACGGGCGCAGCAGAGAATCGAGAGCTTCGGTGACCTGGCCGACCAGTACGCCCACTTTACTTATTCCGGCATGACCAACGAGGAGCTTACGCGGGCGGACCGTGTGCAGACTCTGGACATGATCAACAGCGTTGTGAAGTCCCGCGGCGTCAGAATAGACTCCTGGTCCGTTACCGGCAACCTGCTGACCCTCTACGTTACCGCCAGAGACCAGACGGAGCTGAACATCTTGAAGAACCTGATGGATGCCGACCCCAGAGTGGAGCTGTCCACCCTCAAGAAGAATAACACCGTTGACGTCCCCAGCGAGGAAGACCCGGATATTACCGTGGCTATGATGAGCGGTAAGTTTGAGGTCTATATGAAAGCGACCAATCTGACGAAGAAGGAGGCGGATTCCGAATGAAAAACGTTGGACAGAATCTGAGCAAACGGGACAGAATCCTGATTATCCTGTTGGCGATTGTCATTCTGTACTTCGCCTATCTTTACCTTGTGAAGAAGCCGATGGATGAGCGGATCGCCAACGAGAAGACAGAGCAGGGAACGATCCAGGACGAGTTGGCGAAAACAACCAGCGTCATCGCCGAGCTGGAGCAGAAGAAGGCGGAAATGGAAAACAACGGCCCGGACGCGGTCCGGATGCCGAGCTACAACGCCGAAAAGGAAGAGAACAACTACGTCTCCACGATTTCGCGCGCCTTCAGCTCATCGCTACCGCATCATCAGTGGGAGAAGTCGGAAACCGACCTGAAGAGAACCGGCGACCAGATCCGCCGTACCTTCACCTGTAAGTTCAGCACCGACGACTATGACAAAGTGATGTGGGCTTTGCAAAAGTTTGCCAGCAGCCCCACCCGCTGCCTGCTGGAGGATGTGAAGTTTACTGCGGGCCGCAGCCGCTCCGGCTGGGATGGCCCCGAAACGGAGGTCTACACCGTTACCCTGAACGCGACCTTCTATGAGACCATGCACGGCGGCGAGGAGGACCAGGCTCTGCCGAAGGATTCCGCTGCCACAGTCAACTGATTTTCCGCGGTCGGGGCGAAATCCGGCCCGGTTATGACCAATCACAAAAACAGCCCCATTTATGGGGCCGTTTTTGTTATATGCTGGGGGCAAGGAGGAATCGCTATGGACCTTACCACGAAACTGAACCGGGAGCAATTGGAGGCGGTGCAGACCACCGAGGGCTTTGTCCGGGTCGTCGCGGGAGCCGGCTCCGGCAAGACCCGGGCCCTGACCTACCGCTTTGCCTGGCTGGTGACGGAGCTGGGCATTCTGCCGGGGAACATTCTCTGCGTCACCTTTACCAACAAGGCGGCCAACGAGATGCGCCAGCGGATCCACAGCCTCACCGGCGACAACGACACCGGCTACATCAACACCTTCCACGGCTTCTGCGTGTCTGTCCTCCAGGAGGACAGCTTTGCGGTGGGCTATCCCAAGGCCTTTCTGGTACTGGACAATTCCGACATCGACGCCATGCTGCGGATCATCTACGAGGAGCGGGGCCTGACCCTGCGGGATATGACCTTTGCCAACGCCCGGGACATGATCGAGATGCAGAAGCTCCGCTTTCACCCGGAATACTACGAGGATCTGATCGACCTGCCCCTGGAGGGCCTCCGGGAGAAGTACGACAAGGCGGAGACCAGGGAGAACATCATCTTCTACGGCTATCTCTACCAGCAGAAAAAGTGCTTCGGCCTGGACTACAACGACCTGATCAAATTCTCCCTCTATATCTTTCGCCGGAACCCGGACATCCGGCTGAAATGGCAAAAGCGGCTGGAATACATTATGATCGACGAGTTCCAGGACATCGACGAACCCCAGTACGAGCTGATGGAGGTCCTCTGTGACTACCACAAGAATCTCTTCGTGGTGGGAGACCCGGACCAGACCATCTACACCTGGCGGGGGGCCAGCATCCGCTACCTGCTGGACTTCGACCAGAAGCACCCGGGCACCCGGACCATCTTTATGAACCGGAACTATCGCTCCACCCCGCAGATTTTGAACGTGGTGAACGATCTGATCGACAAGAATCGGAACCGGCTGAAAAAAGAGCTGATTCCCACCCTGCCGGAGGGCCCGGCAGTCCTCTGCCACCACGCGGACACCCCGGAATCGGAAGCCAAATGGATTGCCGCCCGGATTCAAAGCCTCCACGCGGCAGGGACGGATTATCGGGATATGACCCTGCTCTACCGGGCCCACTACCTGACCCGTCCGGTGGAAGACGTGCTGAACCACGAAAAGATTCCCTTTACGATTTACAGCGGCACCCCCTTCTACGGCCGGGCGGAGATCAAGGACGCCCTGTCCTATCTGCGGCTTATCGCCTACCGGGATGACCTTTCCTTCCTTCGGGTTGCCAACCTGCCCAAACGGAACCTGGGCAAGCGGCGGATGGAGTACCTCCAGGCTTGGGCGGAGGAAAACCACTGCTCCCTCTTCCTGGCGCTGCAAAAGAATCTGGATACGGAGCTCTTTCGGGGCACCAAGGCGGCGGCCTTTGTCCGGCTGGTGGAGGACTTCTCCGCCGCCTGGGAGAATCGGCCCGTCTCCGAGTTGCTGACGGCCCTGCTCCACGAGAGCCGCTATGAGGAAATGCTCCGCACAGAGGGCAGCCAGGAGCGGCTGGACAACCTGGCAGAGCTGAAGCAGTCAATTTACGAGTATGAGACCACCTGCGGCGAGGAGGCCACTCTGCCCCACTACCTGGCCCATGTGGCCCTCTATACCAACACAGACCTGGAAGAGCACGCGGACCGGGTGAAGCTGATGACGATCCACGCGGCCAAGGGCCTGGAATTTCCCCACGTTTTCCTGCTGGGCCTGAACGAGGGCTCCTTCCCCAGCCGGAAAACCGGGACCCTGGAGGCCATGGAGGAGGAGCGGCGTCTCTGCTTTGTGGCCATGACCCGGGCGGAGCAAAGCCTCTGTCTGTCGGAGGCCGAGGGCCGGAATCACGACGGCTCTCCACGCTATCCGTCCAGGTTTTTGCTGGACATCGATGAGGCCCACCTGGAGCTGACGAAGCCCCGGCCGGAGGGCCTCATCGCGGAGGCCCGGGCCTTCATCGCCGCCCAGGAGCGGAACATGCCGGAGAACCGGGCCGCCTCCACGCTGGAGATTGGTACAAGAGTCCGCCACGCCGTCTTCGGCACCGGCACCGTAGAGGGAATCGACGCCGATCGGGCTGCCCACCTGGTCCGCTTCGACGACCTGCCCACCCCCCGGGCCATCAGCTTCCGGGCGAAGCTGGAGCGGGTGTAGGGCATTGAGAATTGAGAGTTGAGAATTGAGAATTGACGGAAGGATTGTTGTGTCAGCACATCGGTAAGGGATTTGTGTCAGAACATGGGTAAGGCAGTGGTAGGTATGGGTAAGGGTGTGTCAGAGGGAATAGCCGGGGTTCAAAGCCCCTCGTCACTACGCTCCTCCGGGCTTTGAACCCCGGCATTGCGGCCGCTGCCCTCTGGTTACGGAATAGATCGGGATCAATTCAGAAGTGTCGTGAACCAGAATGCCTGAATCATCTTTCTGGTCTCAATCAGATTTTATCTCAGCTCGTAGAATCGCTTTCGCCACTTATACCCGGTTTTCTCACTGACGCCATATTCCCGGCACAACTCTCGGAACGGTTTGTTTTGCTTCAGCATTTCGTCGATGAACGCTCGTTTTTCCTTCATCGCATCGGTCTCCTTCCACGGCATTTTCGACACCTCCCTTGTGCCGATTATACCGTAAAGTCTTACCTATGTGCTGACACAAACCCTTACCTATGTCCTGAAACTTTCTATTACCGATGTGCTGAAACCGGACACGCCCACATGTTCACCACACTGTCATATTTCGGCATACAAGAAAAGCGCGGCTTACGCCGTGCTTTTCTAATTTACTAACAAACTAAACCGGGCGGACCGTCAAGGCGCTGCTGTGCTGGCCCCTGTTATGTCTCGTCCTGCTTACGTGCATTTCGCATTGTGATCCACCGGAAAACCGCGAACCCGATCATCGCGCCGATCACATTGAGAATCAGGTCTTCAACATCGAAGCTTCCCAGCATGGAGAGGTACTGGGCCAGCTCCACGGAAAGAATGACGGCCACTGTCAGCAGTACAAATCTCTTTTTTTGCATGGAGAAGGCGGCAGGTGTCAGGATTCCCCAGGGAAGGAACAGCAGCAAATTACCGACGTAATTCGTGAAAAAACGAAGGGTATAGGCGGATGATTTCACGGGGATGGTAAAAAACTCATAGATTCCCTTTCCGGGAATCAGATTATAACACTGGGAAGGGTACTCCAGATAGGTGAGCGGAAGGTCTCTGTCCATGCGCCGCAGAAAGAGCACGTAGACCAGAAATGCGATATACAGCGCCCAAAGGCCATAACACAGCTTTCGGATAGCAGTCACAGCCTTACCCCAGATACCGGCAGGCGTTCAGGGCCGCGGCGGCGCCGTCGGCCACGGCGGTGGCAACCTGGCGGTAGGCCTTGGTGCGGCAGTCCCCGGCGGCAAAGATCCCGGCGGTGGGGGTCAGGCAGCTCTCGTCGGCCCGGATGTAGCCCGCCTCGTTCAGGGGGGCCAGGGCGGCAAAGGCCTGGTTTTCCGGCTCGGTGCCGATGGCCAGGAAAGCCCCGTCCACGGCCAGACTGTCCTCTGCCCCGGTCTCATCGTTTCGCAGCCGCAGGCCGGTGAGGAGCTCCTCTCCCTCGTAGCCCACGCAGAGGGTGGCGTACCGGATCTCCACGTTGGGCCGGGCCAGCACCAGGTCGATCATCTTTTGCTCGCCGGTGAGGAAGGCCAGGTTTTGGATCACCGTGACCTTTTTGCAGGACTCCGCCAGCAGCAGGATCTCCTGCAGGGCGGTGTTGCCCCCACCGATGACCGCCACGTGGGCGTCCTGGTAGAAGGCCCCGTCGCAGACCGCGCAGAAGGACAGACCGTTTCCGATCATGTCCTCCTCCCGGGGCAGACCCAGGCGGCGGTGCCGGGCTCCGGCGGCGATGATCACGGCCCGGGCCTGGTAGCGGCCCGCCTCGCCGATGACGGTTTTGACTGTGCCGTCCTCGATGCCCAGCTCGGTGTCCATGTCCACGTCGGCCCCCAGGGCCATGGCCTGCTCCAGCATCCGCTGGGCCAGGTCGTTGCCGGAAATGGTCTCAAAGCCCGGGTAGTTTTCCAGCTTGGGGGAGAAGGTGATCTGTCCCCCGAAGGTATCCTTTTCCAGAACCAGCACGGACTTTCCTGCCCGTCTGGCGTAAATGGCCGCCGTCAGCCCCGCAGGCCCGGCGCCGATGATTAGAATATCATATATCATAGGTTCCTCCTAAAGAATTGAGAATTGAGAAGTGAGAAGTGAGAATTACGAATAAGGACGTTTCCCCAATTTTCATTCTCAACCCTCAATTCTCAACTGAATTATCCCCACAGGGCAGACAGCATGGGAATGACCTGCTTCTTTCGGCTCATGACCCCGGGGAGGAAGAAGGTGCTGCCTTGGGGCTCCACGCCGAAGGCCTGGGCGATGTCGTCGGCGCTGCCCAGGAAGATGATCTGGGTGCCCTCCAGCAGCACGTCGGTGAGCATCAGGAGCATAATGTCGTAGCCCCGCTCCTTCTTGGCCAGCTCCATTTCCGCCAGGAACTCGTCCTTTCGGTTCAGCATGGACACGGATTCCACGCAGGTGATCTGGCTGACGCCCAGGTAGTGGCCGGCGATGTGGAAGTCCTTGAAGTCGGCGTACATCAGCTCCCGGGCGCTCTTGTTCTCCCCCAGGGAGGCGGCGAAGATGAACCGGCCCAGCTCCTCCAGATCCACGCAGCCGATCCGGGCCAGCCGTTCGGCAATGGTCCGGTCCCGGGCCGTGGCGGTGGGGGATTTGAAGATGACCGTGTCTGAGAGAATGGCCGCGCACATCAGGCCCGCCATTTTTTTGGAGGGCATCAGGCCCTTTTCCTGGTACATTTCCGCCACGATGGTGGTGGAGCTGCCTACGATCTCGTTGCGGAAGAAGATGGGATTGGCGGACTGGATGTCTGCCAGCCGGTGGTGGTCGATGATGCCCAGCAGCTCCACCTGGTCCAGACCGGGGACGGATTGGGCCGCCTCGTTGTGGTCCACCAGCACCACCTTTTTCCGCCGGGGCTTCAGCAGATGGTAGCGGGACAGGGTGCCCATCACCCGGCCGTCGTCGTCCAGAATGGGGTAGCAGCGGTAGCGGCTCTTGGAGACTACCTCCCGCACGTCGTCCAGATAGTCCGTCATCCGGAAGGTGACCAGCTCCTTCGTCTGGCAGATCCGGGCGATGGGAATGGCCTGGAAGATCAGCCGGGCCGCCCGGTAGGCGGAGAAGGGGGTGGAGATGATGCAGGTTCTGGTCTCCAGCTCCCGCAGCTCCGGGCTCAGCTCCGCCTCACAGAGGATGAGGCAGTGGACGTTGGATTCCAGAGCCCAGCGAATGACCTCGGGCTGGTCGCCGCAGACGGCAATGTAGTTCTCGTGGTCAAACAGCCGCAGATCGGCGCCCCGGGGCAGGCCGAAGATCACCTCGCCGGAGACGGTGTCCACGCAGCTCCCGGCCTCGTTCAGCACCCGGCCCTCCAGTACGGAGAGCAGGTTGAACAGGGGCACGTCCCGGACCACAGGGTCTTCGATGGTCTTCATATCGTAGCCGGCCACGTCGCCGGAGGAAAGCATCCCGAAGAGGGTCCCGTCCTCGTTGGTGACGGGGATAGCGGCAATGGAGGAGTTGCCGCGCAGCAGATCCCAGCCCCGGGCCACCGTCAGGGCGGCGCTGAGGGCGGGGGGCGTGTCGTAATCCAGATCCATCACCTGGGTCCGCATGTCCTTGATGAGGACCGGGGGCTCGAAGCCGAAGCGTTCCAGGATGCGTTTGGATTCGTCGTTCAGATGGCCCAGCCGGGCGGCGGTGTAGCCCCGTTCGCCCAGGGCGTTTTGCAGGGCGGTGTAGGACATGGCTGAGACGATGGAGTCCGTGTCCGGATTCCGGTGCCCGGTGACAAAAACCTGATCCATAGATACCTCCTTGGTACGGAAGGGAATCTTTCATCCTGTCTATTATGCCGGAAAAAACCCGGTTTGTCAATCACTTTGCACGGCAGATGAAGTTGAGAATTGAGAATTGCCCAAAATGGAATTGTCACCTGTCACTGGTCAATTGCCTGTACTTCCGCCTTGTGGCCTCTCCGCCTCGCAGGTGGCGCTCGGCCTTGTTTCGCTCCAGCACGGCCCGAACCCGGAGCCAGAGGCTTCGATCTGCCTGCTCCAGCCGCCGGGTGAGGTCCTTGTGTACCGTGGATTTGGAGACGCCGAAGCGCTCCGCCGCGGCCCGGACGGTGGCCCCGGTCTCCAACACATATTCCGCCAGCTCCCTGGCCCGCTTGTCGATGGTATCTGTCATATCCGCACCTCCCAAGCATGGGTTACGCAAGTCTATGCAGCCACCGGGGGAGGAATGCAGGATGCAAGGGGCAAAATGAGGGATCAGTCACCAGTCACCAGTCACCAGGCACCGCTTGTAGGGGGCGGCGCCCACGACGCCCCGTCCCCCGTAGGGAGCGATGCCCACATCGCTCCGGCGTTCGGTACGAACGCAATTTGCCGCAAGGCAAATCCAGCCGGGCCGCAACGCCGCGACCGGTGCAATACAACGCACCCGGCTGGATCGTCTGCTGACGCATAAGATTGTTTGCTACGCAAACCGGACGAGCAATGCTCGTCCCTACGGCGGTAACAGGAAGCCTCTGCCCGGGCGGGCGCACACTGTGCGCCCCTACGGCGGGTGCGTGTGGGGCGGGCTCAATTATGCATTATGCACTATGCATTATGCATTAACTGTTCCCTCTTGACAAATACCCCATGGGGGTATATATTAGCAAATGGAATAAGACTGACACAAGGAGGTCATGCTATGAACGAGCAAAGCTGCTGCCGCAAGAAGGCCGTTCCGCGGTCCGAGGAGGAGCGAAAGCGCCTGATCCACCGGCTGAATCGGCTGGAGGGCCAGATCCGGGGCATCCGCGGCATGGTGGAGCAGGATATCTACTGCAACGACATCCTGATCCAGTGCGCGGCGGTCAACGCCGCCCTGAACGCCTTTGAGCGGGAGCTTCTTGCGGATCACGTCCGCAGCTGCGTCAAGGACCGCCTGCAAGCAGGCGACGAGACCGTGGTGGACGAGCTGCTGGCGACCATGCAGAAGATGATGAAGTAAGAGTTCAGAAGAAAAAGTAAGAAGTAAGTTGTTTCAGAACAGGGTGGATTTTCACCGCTTAATTCTTCCTTCTTCGCTTGTTACTGCTTGCCTTTTATTGGCTGAAAGGGGAATCACATGAAACAATACGACGTCACCGGCATGAGCTGCGCCGCCTGCTCGGCCCGGGTGGAAAAGGCGGTGAAGGCGGTGCCCGGTGTGGAATCCTGCGCCGTGAGTCTTCTGACCAACTCCATGGGGGTGGAGGGCAGCGCCGATCCTGCCGCCGTCATCGCTGCCGTCACCGCGGCGGGCTACGGGGCCTCCCAAAAGGAAAGCGGCGAACACGCCGCCTCCGCCTCCTCCCAGGCCGCAGACGCCTTGGCGGACCGGGAGACTCCAAAGCTGAAAAAGCGGCTGTTCTGGTCCCTGGGCTTCCTGCTGGTCCTCATGTACTTTTCCATGGGCCACATGATGTGGGGCTTCCCCCTGCCAGAATGGTTTAAGGATAACCACGTGGCCATGGGCCTGGTCCAGCTTCTGCTGGCGGCTATCGTCATGGTCATCAACCAGCGCTTCTTTCTCTCCGGCTTTAAGGCCCTGGCCCATCGGGCGCCCAATATGGATACCCTGGTGGCCCTGGGCTCCGCAGCCTCCTTTGTCTGGTCGGTTTACGCCCTCTTCGCCATGACCCGTGCCCAGGTCGACGGGGACGCCGCCGAGGTGATGGAATACATGGAGGAATTTTATTTTGAATCCGCCGCCATGATTCTGACCCTGATTACCGTGGGAAAGATGCTGGAGGCAAAATCCAAGGGCCGGACCACCGACGCCCTGAAGGGCTTGATGAAGCTGGCACCCCAGACCGCAACGGTGCTCCGGGAGGGAGCGGAGCTTACGGTCCCTGTGGCCCAGCTGCGGAAGGATGAGTTTTTCATTGTCCGGCCGGGGGAGGCCGTCCCGGTGGACGGAGTGGTGTTGGAGGGCAGCTCCGCCGTCAATGAATCCGCCCTGACGGGGGAATCCATTCCTGTGGATAAGGCCCCAGGGGACAGCCTCTCCGCCGCCACCGTCAATCAGTCCGGCTGGCTGAAGGCCAGGGCCACCCGGGTGGGGGAGGACACCACCCTGAATCAGATCATCAAAATGGTCTCCGACGCGGCGGCGACCAAGGCCCCCATCGCCAAGGCGGCGGACAGGGTCTCGGGAATCTTCGTTCCCGCCGTGATCTCCATCGCGGTCATCGTCACGGTCATCTGGCTCCTGGTGGGGCGGGAATTTTCCTACGCCCTGGCCCGGGGCATCTCCGTGCTGGTGATCTCCTGCCCCTGCGCCCTGGGCCTGGCTACCCCAGTGGCCATCATGGTGGGCAGCGGAGTGGGCGCGAAAAACGGGATCCTCTTCAAAACCGCCGTCTCTCTGGAGCAGACCGGCAAGGCGAAAATCGCGGCCCTGGATAAGACCGGCACTATTACCACCGGGGCCCCCACCGTCACGGACATTTTGCCTGCGGCGGGCGTCACGGAGGAGGAGCTCCTCGCCGCCGCCCTGGCCCTGGAGCAGCGCAGCGAGCACCCCCTGGCCCGGGCGATTGTGGATTATGCCGCGGCCCATGCAGCGGCGCGCACCGGTGCGCCACGGGACGCTGGCGGTTCAGAGTCCGTAGGGGACGGGTTCCCTGTCCCGCAGGTTCGGAGTTCAGAGTGTGTAGGGACAAGCATTGCTTGTCCGCAGAATGCCGTCACCGACTTCCGCGCCCTGCCCGGCAATGGACTGGAGGCGATGCTGGACGGCAAGCCCCTCATCGGCGGCAGCGTCAAATTCGTCAGCGAGCGCCTGCAAAACCTTCCCCTCGAGGGGAAGGTGCCCCCGCAGGGGGCGGATGAGGTGGAGACGCAACAAGGAACTGCTTCCGGTGGCGCACCGGTGTGCGCCGCTACAGGGGACGGTGCGAACGATGCACAGACCGCTGCAAGGACGGCGCTCTGCCGTCCGTCCGTCCTGCAAAGCGCCGACGCCCTGGCCGCTCAAGGTAAAACGCCCCTGCTCTTTGCTCACGCAGACCGTCTGCTGGGACTGATCGCCGTGGCGGACGTGCTCAAGCCGGAAAGCCCCGCTGCCGTCAAAGAGTTACAAAACATGGGAATTCATGTAGTTATGTTAACTGGCGATAACGAACGCACAGCCAGGGCCATCGCGGACCAGGCGGGAGTGGACGAGGTAGTGGCCGGGGTCCTGCCCGAGGGCAAGGAGGCGGTAATCCGGCAGCTCCAGGCTCGGGGGCCCGTCCTCATGGTGGGGGACGGCATCAACGACGCCCCGGCCCTGACCCGGGCGGACGTGGGCATCGCCATCGGCGCGGGCACGGACGTGGCCGTGGACGCGGCGGACGTGGTGCTGATGAAGAGCAAGCTCTCCGACGTCCCCGCCGCGGTCCGGCTGAGCCGGGCCACCCTGCGGAACATCCACGAAAATCTGTTCTGGGCCTTCCTCTACAACACCATCGGCATCCCCCTGGCCGCCGGCGCTTTTATCAAGGCCTTTGGCTGGACCCTGAACCCGATGTTTGGCGCGGCAGCCATGAGCCTGTCCAGCTTCTGCGTGGTGACCAACGCCCTGCGGCTGAATTGGGTGAAGTTAGGCAATAAGCAACAGGCAACAGGCAATAGGAGACGTGAAGAGGAAGCAGCAGGGGAACACGCCGTCGTGGTCATGGTCAAGGGCATGATGTGTCACAACTGCGAGCGCCATGTGCGGGAGGCCCTGGAGGCTCTGCCGGGGGTGGAATCTGCGGAGGCCGATTTCCGGACCGGCCTGGTAAAAATCCGGGGCGAGGTCCCGGAGGCCGCCCTGCGGGCCGCCGTCAAGGCCGCAGGCTACAAATTCAAAAAAACTGTGAAATGAGTTTACGATACTTGCGAAACGGGAAAAACTGTGATACAATATTATACAAACTATGTAATCTGGAGGAGCAGCAGCCTTTTTCGGCTGCGGGCTTCCCGTCGGGAGTAATGTAATGTCCGAATTAAGCAGATGGTTCCAGGGAATCAACCCGGACCGGATCATTGAATGGCTGATGTTCGCTGCCGCGGCGATGATTTCCATTTCCGTTCACGAGAGCAGTCACGCCCTGTCTGCCTACTGGCTGGGGGATGATACCGCCAAGCGCATGAAGCGCATCAGCCTTAATCCCCTGCGCCACCTGGACCCGGTGGGCTTTGTGATGATGGTGGTGGCCCACTTCGGCTGGGCCAAGCCCGTTCCTATCAATCCCTACCGGATGACAAAGATCAAGAGCCCCAAGCTGGGTATGGCCCTCACCGCCGCGGCGGGGCCGATTTCCAATCTGCTGCTGGCCCTGCTGTTTGGCCTGGCGTTTTGGGGGATCGGCGCCGATTACAATGGGGAATACTACTTCCTGGCCGGGCCAAAGGGCAGCGCGATGGGCTATCTCAGCCAGCTTCTCTGGGCCTGCCTGAGCCTCAACGCGGGTCTGGCGGTGTTCAACCTGATCCCCATTTCCCCGCTGGACGGCTCTAAGATCCTGGCCATCGTGCTGCCGGAGGATTCATACGCCCTGCTGATGCAGTATGAGCGCTACGGGATGCTCCTGCTGATCGCCCTGCTTTGGATGGGCGTCCTGACCGGGCCCCTGTCTTTCCTGGTGAAGGGCCTCATCAGCGGCATCGGCGCCATCGCCCGTCCCCTGGCCCAGCTCCTTGCCGGCGGATAACAATTGACAGGTGACAGTTGACGGGTGACACGAACACAGGGAACAGTCCCCTGTGTTGTCTGCGGGCGGATTGCCCGCGCCACAGCAGGCGGAACCTTGAACCGTGGCGCACCGGTGTGCGCCGCTACAATATCTACCGATCGACAAGAAGACAAACCTATGACAGACGAACCCAAATACCACCTCACAGGCGTGGTGAAATCCCGGGACGAGACCGTGGAGGACTTCGACGGGCCCCTGGACGTGATCCTGCTCCTGCTGAGCAAGAACAAAATAGAAATCGAAGACATCTCGATTGCCGCCATTCTGGAGCAGTACCTGGCCTACCTGGACGAGATGAAGCGGATGGATATGGAGATTGCCAGCGAATTTATCGCCATGGCCTCCCATCTGATGCTCATCAAGACGAAGATGCTGCTCTCCGCCGCCGAGCAGGCGGAGGCCCAGTCGGAGATGGAGCTCCTGATCCAATCCCTCCAGGAGCGCCAGCGGGCGGACGCCATCGAAAAGATCCGCAGCGCCGCCGCCTTTTTGGAGGGACGGAACGAGCTGGGTCTGGGCCTATTCACCAAGGGTCCCGAGCCCTTTGAGCGGGACCGGACCTACCGGTACCGCCACGAGCCCACGGACCTGCTCCGGGCCTTTGAGACCCTTTCCGAGCGGAGTAAAAAGCTCCTGCCGCCCCCCAAGGCCAGCTTTGAGGGCATTGTGGGCCGGGAGCCCTATCCCGTGGGCAAAAAGACCGCCGAGCTGCTGAAAAAGCTCCTGCTCCGGGGCGTCAGCGCCCTGCGCCGCCTGTTCAAGGGCTGTCGGAGCCGGTCGGAGATCGTGGCCACCTTCCTGGCCGTGCTGGAGCTGTGCAGAAACAATGCCGTGGAGCTGGAGGAAGCGGGCGGAGAGACCAGCCTCCGTCTGATCCGGGTCCCGGACAACGAGGAGGAAGCCAATGGAGCGTAAGGAATTGCAGCGGATCTGCGAGGCGATCCTCTTTGCCGCCGGGGAGCCGGTGGAGACGGAGCGGCTGAGCTTCGTTGCCGAGACCGATCCCGACGAGGTCCGGGAGGCCCTGCGGGAGTTGGCGGATCTCTACGCCTTCGAACGCCGGGGCATCCGCATCCTCCGGCTGGAGGACAGCTGGCAGATGTGCTCCCAGAACGACCTGGCCCCCTGGGTCACCAAGGCTCTGGAGACCCGGAAGCCCCCCAAGCTCTCCGCCTCCCAACTGGAGACCCTCACCATCATCGCCTATTATCAGCCCACCACCAAGGCCTTCGTGGAGAAGCTCCGGGGGGTGGACAGCGCCTATTCCGTGGCGGCCCTGCTGAATAAGAAGCTCATCGAGGAGAACGGTCGTCTGGACGCCCCGGGCCGCCCCATCCTCTACCGCACCACCCCGGACTTCCTGCGCACCTTCGGCCTGGAATCTCTGGAGGGGCTGCCGGAGATGGAGAAGGTCCAGTTCAGCGCCTCTGCCGAGGCGGAGCCCGCGGAGGCCGACGCCTCCACCCCACCCGCCGGGAGCGACGCGGGCGCCGCTCCGGCCCAAACGGTCATGGAGGGCATTCAACAATGAAAGTTCTGCTGATCATCGCCGCCGTATTCTTCCTGATCGGCTGCATTCCGGTCAGCGTTTACTTCGCGTATCATGAACGGATCGAGCTGCGGCTCTCGATCCTCTTTGTGAAAATCGGCATCATTCCCAAGAAGCCTCTGTCCCGGAAGAAGCGGGAAAAGCAGGAGGCCAAGAAGGCAGCCAAGGCCGCCAAAAAGGCGGAGGCCAAGGCGAAAAAGAAGAAGGATGCCGCCGCCCAGACTCTGATTGCCAAGCCCACGGAGCCCCCCAAGCCCAAGCAGCCCCTCACCGACAAGATCGCGGCGCTGATCCCCTGGGCCAAGCTTGGCGCGAATTTTGTGGGCGAGTTCTTCCGCCGGAAGCTCACCGTCACCCGGCTGCGCATCCGGGCGGCGCTGGCGGGAGGCGATCCGGCCAAGACCGCCCTGACCGTGGGCAAGGCATGGGAAACCATCGGTGTGGCCGTTCCCATTCTGGAGCGGGGCTTCCGCATCAAGGAGCGGAGGATTGCGGTCTATCCCGATTTTACCGCCTCCAAGACGGACGTAGAGGCCGAGCTGGCCATCCGCATCCGGGTGGGCGGCGTGATCCTGCTGGGCCTGAAATACGCCTGGCGGGCCCTGCGGCTGTACTTGAAGCAGAGAAAGGCCAAGAAGCAGGCCGCCAAGGTCGGCGCGGGTTCAGAGGTCCAAGATCAGGGATCGGAGTCCGCAGCGTCGGCAAGCTGACGGCCATAGGGATCAGGGTATGTAGGATCATGTAACCGCAAAAAGTTTACAGCGTAGGGGCGAGCATTGCTCGTCCACGTTTGCGAAGCAAACAATCGCCGTCAGGCGATTCTGCGTTCATCCGAATCGATTTGCCTCCTGCAAATTGCATTCGTTCCGAATGCCGGGCAAGCAATACCCATGAAGGGACAGGCACCTGTCCCTGCGTCAAGTTTTGAGTGTTACAGCGCAGCAGGGGCGCGCAGCGTGCGCCTGCCTCCCGCAATCGCTGATCCGCAATCCTTTAATGTGAAAATAACGGAAAGGTGGTACCCGAACATGACAAACAACATTTCCGAGATGATCTCCTCCGCAATGGAGCGGATGCAGAAGATGGTGGACGTAAACACCATCGTGGGCCAGCCGGTAAAGGTGAGCGAGGACGTCACCATCATTCCCATTTCCAAGGTCCATATCGGCATGGGCGGCGGCGGCACCGACTTTGCCACCAAGAGCTCCGTGGCTGCCAAGAAGGACCCCTTCGGCGGCGGCATGGGCGCGGGCGTGAACATCGACCCCGTGGCCTTCCTGGTGATCCAGGGCAAGACCGTCCGGATGCTCCCCGTGGCCGAGCCCGCCTCCTCCACCGTGGACCGCATCGTGGAGCAGGCCCCCGAGCTCATGGACAAGCTGGCTGATTTCCTGGACGGCCGAAAGGCCAAGCCGGAGGCGGACCCGGAGGCCTGACGCCTGTTGCCGATTGTCTGAACGCGCATATTTTGTCGCTATCCGGGGCATCCTGTTCCCGGGTGATGAAATATGAAACGAATCGTTGTTTTGCTGACGGTACTATGCATCGCCGTCGGCTGGCTTCCTTTGCCCGCTTTCGGGAGCCCAGCGCCCGCCGTTTCCGCAGGCTGCGCCGTGGTGATGGACGCGGACACGGGGGCGCTGCTCTATGCCCGCCACCCGGACAACCCGGGGCTGATCGCCTCCACCACCAAGATCATGACGGCCTGGCTGGCCTGTCAGGCCGGAGACCTGGACCGGCCCGTCACCGTCCCGGCGGAGGCCGTTGGGGTGGAGGGAACTTCCCTGTATTTGAAGGAGGGGGAGACCCTGACCCGGGAGGAGCTGCTCTACGGCGCCATGGTCCAATCCGGCAACGACGCCGCCCTGGCCCTGGCCATTGACGTAGGCGGCAGCGAGGCGGCCTTTGTGGAGCGGATGAACGAGGCGGCCCGCCGTCTTGGCCTGCAAAATACCCACTACGCCAATCCCCACGGCCTGGACAGCGAGGGCAATTACAGCACCGCCCGGGACCTGGCACTGCTGACGGCCAAGGCTCTGGAAAACCCGGATTTTCTGCGAATCTGCGGCACAAAGTCCGTCAAGGTGGCGGGGGAGCGGGTGCTGACCAACCACAACAAGCTGCTCTGGCGCTGCCCTGGCTGCATCGGGGTGAAGACCGGCTATACCCGGGCCGCGGGCCGACTCCTGGTGAGCGCCGCCCGGCGGGAGGGCCGGACCCTGATCTGCGTCACCGTCAACGATCCCGCCGATTGGCAGGACCACGTTGCCCTGCTGGATTGGGGCTTCGCCCGCTATGAGGCCCGGCCCGTGGCGGTGAAGGGCGAGACCCTGCTTACCGCGCCCATGGGAGCGCCGCTGGTTGCCCAGGCCGATCTGACCCTCCGCCTGGCCCCCGACGAGGAACCCCGGCTGGTCTTCTGCCCCGGTTTGAGTTCCGACCTGCTCTCCGGCGCGGCCGCAGGAACGGTGAAGGTTTTCCTGAACGGGAAACCCGTGGGGGAGATTCCAGTCGTTTGGGGCAGCAATTGACAAGTGACAATTGAATGAGTTTCGCAAATTGCAATTTGCGAAACTCCGATAACTCTCAATTCTCAATTCTGAGCCGCCTTTGGCGACAACGAAAAGAACATGAACGAACGACTGCAAAAATTGATCGCCGCTGCCGGGCTCTGCTCCCGGCGGACGGCGGAGGAATGGATCATCCGGGGCAAGGTTACCGTCAATGGGAACCTTGCCCGGCTTGGCGATACGGCGGACCCGGAGACCGACGAAATCCTGGTGGAGGGCCGCCCGCTGCCCAAGGCCTCGGCCCGGACTGCCACCGTCCTGCTCTATAAGCCCCGGGGCGTGGTCACCACCATGCAGGACGAAAAGGGCCGACCCACCGTGGCGGAGCTTCTGCCTGCCGAGCTGGGGCGGCTCTATCCCGTGGGTCGGCTGGACCAGTTCTCCGAGGGCCTGCTGCTGATGACCAACGACGGGGCCCTGGCCAACCGCCTGACCCATCCCAGGGGGGAGGTTTGCAAGACCTATCTTCTCTGGGTGTCCGGCTGGCATGACGGGGCTTTGGAAAAGCTCCGCCGTCCCATCATCCTGGACGGCTATCGCATCAAGCCTCCCCAGGTGCGGCTGATCTGGGCCGGGGGGATGCAAAATGATGGATCAGGGGTCAGGGATCAGGGATCAGGGTGTGGTTCAGGGGTCAGGGTTCAGGGTTCAGAGCCCGTAGGGGCGGTCATTGGCCGCCCGCCCGAGACGCCCGAATCCGTAGGGGCGGTCATCGGCCGCCCCCAGCCCGCAGAGACCCGGAAATGCCTTCCCCTTGAGGGGAAGGTGCCCCCGCAGGGGGCGGATGAGGTGGTGCTCCGACAACGGATTGCTTCGGATGGCGCACCGGCGTGCGCCGCTGCGGCAGCACGTGCCGGAACCGCCCTGCTGGAAATCACCATCCACGAGGGCCGCAACCGGCAGATTCGCCGGATGGCGGAGGCCGCGGGGCTGAAAACCACCCGTCTGAAGCGCATTTCCGAGGGTCCTGTCCAACTGGGCGATCTGAAGCCCGGCCAGTGGCGGCCCCTGACGGCGGCGGAGCTGAAACGCCTTGCAGCTGAATCAACAGAAATTGAGTATGGAAAACCATGAAGGAAACGAATAACGAAAAGCTGGTTCTAAGCTGTCCCGCGCTCTTCTATCGCCGCAGGGAGGAAAACTGGCCGATATCCTATTTGGAGTACGCTTTTTTGCCTGTCCTGTTGCTTGCAGCATATTTCCTGGTTCATTGGAAATCCGGGCTGATCTTTGCCGCGATTCTTCTTGCGATTGAGCTTCCGAGCTGGTTTGACAAGCCACGCTGTCTGATCGACGCAGACAATGTTACGGTGAAGCGGAAACGATATACTTACCGGAAATTCCGCCTGGCGGATCTGTACGCCATGGGTCGCTATCAGGAAGACGGCGCGGAGCCAATGCTGTTTTTCTGCGTCTCCTCCGCCGAGAAGATCCGGTCGTTTGCAGGAAAACACGCAAAAGAGCTGGCAAGCGTTGCGGCGCATTACGGTTACGACGGCTCCAGCATGACGGAGGAGCAGCGACGGCAGGTGATGCTGACAGTCTACCTGTGGAAGAAAGCGAAGATATCAAATCCCAACACCGCTGTGCTGTGCATTACGGCGCAATCTTGGGCAAAGCTGGACGAATACCGCGGGTCGCATTCGCTGCCATACGTCACCCTTTCCGCGCCGACGGGAGGATGCTATAATGAATATTGATTCTCACAGCGCAGCTCTGTATTATGGCTTTCTCATGGTGCTTTTGGCGGTCAAATCATTTCTTAGTTTCTTCTACTATTTTCAAACCAAAAAGCGTCTGATACAGGCCAAGAAAAAAACAACGATTCTGGATCTGCGGAAGAAATGCGACTGTTATCTCGTCGTGGCCTGGATCGGCGCAGCGGCCGCGGTCGTCCTGGCCGGACTGATGACCGCTTCTTTGCTTTCCCAATCTTCATAACAGAGGGAATCAGGAGATTTTTCAGGGCAAGACCGGGTATATTGGGGGACTGCTGTGTCCTCTCAAGAAGGGAAAAAGCCCTGACTTTGCTCGCACAAGGAGTTTGAATTACATGCAAACGAGTTATGGAAGCAACAAAAGCATGGATCCCCGCGGCACCGGCGGTAAATGGATTTTCCTGGTATTTCTGGCGGCGGGGCTGATCCTGCTGGCGATTGCCGGGTTCCTGGCGGTCCGGCATGCCCACAAGCTGGAAAGCTACGTAAGGACCGATGCGGTGATCGTCGGCTTTGACGTGGAGCATCACGACGACTCGGACACCCACAGGACCGTGGTGGAGTACCTGGTGGAGGGAAGCCCTCGGCAGACCACGGTGGGGGTGTATTCGGCCACGTTTTCCGTGGGAGACGAGCTCCGGGTGGCCTATGACCCGGAGAACCCCGAGGATGTGATTTTGATCGGCTTCTGGGGCTGGCTGGGCAGCTTGATCTGCGGCTTCATCGGCCTGGTGTTTACCCTGATCGGCGGCATTACGCTGTATTTGTTCCGGCTTCGCCCCCGGATGCAGGAACGGAAGGCGGCTGCCCAACAGGACAAGCCCGCCCCCTGGGAGCAGTAGAGAAATTGAGAATTGAGAATTCAGAATTGAAACCATGAATAACTACGACGTAATTGTGATTGGCGGCGGGGCTGCCGGCATGTTCGCCGCGATCCAGGCGGGCTATGCCGGGGCGAAGGTGCTGCTGCTGGAGCCCAACGACCGGCTGGGCAGGAAGCTGCTTATCACCGGCAAGGGACGCTGCAATCTCACCAACAACTGCCCCTGGCAGGAGGTACTGAAAAACGTCCCCCGGAACCCCCGCTTTCTCTACTCGGCCCTCTCGGGCTTTACCCCCGAGGACGCCATCAGCTTTTTTGAGTCCCACGGCTGTGAGACCAAAACCGAGCGGGGCAACCGGGTCTTCCCGGTGACGGACAAATCTGCCTCGGTGCTGGAGGCCCTGAAAACCGCCCTGGACTACGCCGGGGTGGAGATCGTCCGGACCCGGGCCAGGGAAATCCTGACGGAAAGTGCGGCAGGGGCGGTCACCGGCCGCCCGCAGCCCGCAGAGGCTTCCCCAGTCTGTCATTCTGAGCAAAGCGAAGAATCCGCATCCCCCATCCCCAAAAGTCTTTCCCTCCAAGGAAAGGCAATGAACGCAGGGCTGCGGGTCGTTGGCGTCCATACCGACAAGGGCGATTTCTTTGCCCCGGCGGTGATCCTGGCCACTGGCGGCAAGTCCTATCCCGCCACCGGATCCACCGGCGACGGCTACCGGATGGCCAAGGCCCTGGGCCACAGCATCGTGCCGCCCGTGGGTTCCCTGGTCCCCCTGGTGGAGGAGGGCCCCTGGTGCGCCCAAATGCAGGGCCTGGCCCTGAAAAACGTGAACGTCCGGCTCTATGAAGCGCCTGCTGATCCCGCCGTAGGGACAAGCATTGCTTGTCCGCGGACGAGCGATGCTCGTCCCTACACGCAGGAACGGGGCAAGCCTGTCTTTGAGGAGTTCGGCGAGCTGCTCTTCACCCATTTCGGCCTCTCCGGCCCGGTGATCCTCTCTGCCTCCGCCCACATGGAGCAGGGGAAAGTTTACATAATTGAAATCGACCTGAAGCCAGCTTTGGATGAAGAGAAGCTGGACGCCCGGATCCTCCGGGACTTTGCCGACAGCAAAAACCGCAGCTTTGAGAACGCCCTTTCCGGCCTCTATCCAAAGACTATGATCCCGGTGATGGTGGCCCGCTCCGGCATTCCGGGGGATACCAAGGTGAACGCCGTCACCCGGGAGCAGCGCCGGGCGCTGTTGGAGCTGACGAAGCATTTTACCGTGAAGATTTCCGGCCTGCGCCCGGTGGAGGAGGCCATCATCACCTCCGGCGGCGTCAGCACGAAGGAGATCGACCCCAAGACCATGGAGAGCAAGCTGGTCTCCGGCCTCTACTTCGCCGGGGAAGTCATCGACGTAGACGCCTACACCGGCGGCTTCAACCTGCAAATCGCCTGGAGCACGGCCTACGCGGCGGCAAACGCAGCGGCAGGGCAAGTGACAGGTGACAAATAACGAGTGACAAGGAGCAACATTCATGAAACAACGCAAAATCATCATTCTCCTATGCTTTGCGCTGCTGCTGGCGGCGCTGGGCGGCTGCGCCCAGAAAAGCTGCGGCAGGAACCTGACCTGGTCGATGGGTCGGGATAACGTGCTGACCATTTCCGGCACCGGAGATATGGAGGACTATATGCGCGGCAACGCACCCTGGGACGACGGCGTCCAAAACAACCCCAAGAAGAAAATCCAGGTTGTCAAACTTCAGGACGGTGTGACCGGCATCGGAAACTACGCGTTTGAGGGCTGCGAGGCACTGACCGACGTGACAATCCCGGAGGGCGTGACCCGCATCGGGGACTATGCGTTTGCCAATTGCAAGGTTTTGACCAATGTGACGATCCCAAACAGCGTGACCAGCATCGGCAGCCATGCGTTTGCGGGCTGCGAGGCGTTGAGAAGTGTGTCGATGTCGAATCACACGTACCGCATCGGGGACGGTGCGTTCGCAAGCTGCGCCGCGCTGCGCGACGTGACGATTCCGGACAGCGTGAACGAGATCGGGGAATTTGTGTTTTCAGGCTGCAAATCCCTGACCGGCGTGACGATCCCGGAGGGCGTGACCGCCATCAACCGCGGCACATTCGAGTGCTGCACCGCGCTGACCGGTGTGACGATCCCGGACAGCGTGACCGTCATTGGGGAAGGGGCGTTTAAGTTCTGCGAATCCTTGACCGACGTGACGATCCCGGAGAGCATGACCAGCATCGGCTACCGTGCGTTTGCGGGCTGCAAATCCTTGCGCAGCATGGCGATCCCGGACGGTGTGACGGAGATCGGCTGCGGCATGTTTGAGGGCTGCGAGGCATTGACCGACGTGACCATTCCGGGCAGCGTGACTGAAATCGGGGAAGCCGCGTTTTCCCGCTGCGCCGCCCTGACCGGCCTGACGATTCCTGCCAGCGTGACCAGCATCGGAATTTATGCGTTTGAGTGGTGTGACGCCCTTGTGATTCATGGCGTTGCCGACTCCGAGGCGGAGCGCTATGCCCGGGAGAACAATATTCCCTTTGAGCCGCAATAGGCGCAGGGCAATAGGCAATAGGCAATAGGAGACGCGGGAGCGAGACACAGGAGACGCGGGAACAAGTCGCAGGAGCGGAGCCGCAGGGGACGGGTTTCCCGTCCCGTGCTTCAGCGCCCGACCCCGATTTCTCTCTTTTCGGAGAAATCCTTTCTATTTGCCTTACGCTATATCTTACACTTACACTTACTCTTACTCTTACTCTTACACTTTTACTTATTCTTTCTCTTCATGCGTCAGGCGAGCGTGAGAGAACACGGAAACCCCCTTGAAAAGCCTGGGTTTTTTCGGCTTCGGACGGAGAAAATTTGAAAAAATGAATCGCCCTTTCAAAATCCATACCGGCCGGCCTTGAAAGAATTGCAAAGAACCGCACGAGGGACGGTCAAAGGTTTTGAGGCGGTTCAAAGGAACCTGAGAAAGGGCGGGTCAGTTTGGCGTCGTCCGGCACAGAGGGGGACGAACTCCAGGGGAGACTCCCCGGCGTTTTGCAAAAGCAGGCGTCCAAAAGCATGGATTTCCACAGGATTTTTCACAGCAAATTTTGTGGTTTCCACAGGAACGCACGTGGAATCCACATGGTTTTACACATGAACATCGGCGGACAAGCGATGCTTGTCCCTGCGAACCCTGAACCACGGGACGGGTTCCTCGTCCCTTGCGGTGAATTCTGAACCGAAAGAAGGTTTGCATAATATGAACGAACAGAACATGAACCAAACTCCCTGTATTGCCGTGGCCATTGACGGCCCTGCCGGGGCGGGGAAGAGCACCATTGCCAGGCGAGTGGCCCAGGAGCTGGGCTTTCTCTATGTGGACACCGGCGCCATCTACCGCACCGTGGGCTACCACATGAGCCTCATGGGCATCGGCCCCAAGGACAAGGACGGCATCGAGCGCTGCATCGACGACGTAAACATTGAGATCGTCTATCAGGATGGGGTTCAGCACATGATCCTTAACGGCCAGGACGTGACCGAGCTGATCCGCACGCCGGAGATGTCCATGATGGCCTCCGGAGTCTCGGCCCAGCCCTGCGTCCGGGCCTATCTGCTGGACATGCAGCGGCAGCTTGCCCGGACTCACAACGTGGTGATGGACGGCCGGGACATCGGCACCGTGGTCCTGCCCCACGCCCAGGTGAAGGTCTATCTCACCGCCTCCGCGGAGGTCCGGGCGGATCGCCGCTGGAAGGAGCTCACCGCCAAGGGTGAGCAGGTCCGCTTTGAGGACGTATACACCGACGTGGTGAAGCGGGACGAGCAGGACATGAACCGGAAGATCGCTCCCCTGAAGTGCGCCGACGACGCGGAGCTTCTGGACTGCTCCTATCTCACCGTGGATCAGGTGGTGGCGGAGGTGAAGGAAATCATCCGGAGGAAGACCGCCCAATGAAATACGATAAGAAAACCCATATCTGCTACCGAATCTTCTGGTGGTTTTTCCGGATTATCTTTTTCTTCTATCATCCCTCCAAGTTCATCGGTCGGGAGCGGGTCCCGGAGGGGCCCTGCATGCTCTGCGGCAACCACTCCGGCTTTGCGGACCCCCTCTGGGTCTTTCTGATGCTGAACGAGGACTATCCCCCCTGGAGCATGGGAAGAAAGTCCCTGTTTGAGAAGCCGCTGCTGCGGAAGCTGCTGCCCTTTTTCGGCTCCTTCCCGGTGGACCGGGACAATCCGGACCTGACGGCCATCAAGAAGTCCCTTTCCGTGCTGAAGGAGGGCCATCAGCTTTTGATCTTCCCGGAGGGCACCCGGATCAAGAAGGGAAAGAAGTCCGAGCCCAAGTCCGGCGCCGTGATGTTGGCCAACCGGGCGGGGGTTCCCATCGTGCCCATCTACATCAGCCACAACCGCAAGCCCTTCAGCCGGGTCCGGGTGGTGGTGGGCGAGGCCTACACCCCCGAATTCAGCTCCCGCCGTCCCAGCGGCGAGGAACTGGAGCAGGCGACCAAGGAAATGATGGAGAAGGTTTACGCCCTGGGGGCGGAAGTGAAAAAAGTGAAGAAGTAAAAATGTAAAATTGAAGTATTTTTCAATTCGCCGAATTGAAAAATGGGATTCAATTCGTCCCGCAGGGACACCGTAATTTTTCCTTTTTCGTTTTTCGTTATATGAGAGAGGTAAGTATGAAGATAACGCTTTCGGAAACCGCCGGCTTTTGCTTTGGCGTGCGCCGGGCGGTGGAGCTGGTGGAGCAGACCGCCGCAGCGGGGAAGACGGTGGTGACCCTGGGGCCCATCGTCCACAACCGGCACGTGGCGGAGCGCTTCGAGCGCCTGAGGGTCCGGGAGGCTGCCGGAGTGGGGGAAATCCCCGACGGGGCCACGGTGATCATCCGGGCCCACGGAGTGGGCCGGGCGGTCTACGAGGCCATTGCGGCCCGGGGGCTGGGGGTGGTGGACGCCACCTGTCCCTTTGTGGAGCGCATTCACAATCTGGTCCGGAAGGCGGAGACCGAGGGCCGCAAGCCGATCCTCTTCGGCGCCAAAACCCACCCCGAGGTGGTGGGAATCTGCGGCTGGTGTGCCGATCCCTTGGTGGTGGAGACCCCGGAGGAGCTGGAAAACTGGCTCCGGGAGGAGCCAAAACGGGGCGAAACGCCCCTGATTTTGGCGGCGCAGACCACTTCAAACCAAAATTTGTGGAAAAAAGTGCGAGAAATTGCAAATTCACTCTGTACAAATTGCAAAATATTTGATACAATATGCGAAGCGACTGAGAATCGGCAAACTGCCGCCGCAGCCCTGGCCGCGAAAAGCGACGCCATGGTGGTGGTAGGCGACCGGACCAGCTCCAATACCCGACAGCTTGCGGCTATTTGCAGAGCCCACTGTCAGCGGGTTTTCGCGGTGGACAACGCCGCCGAGCTGGCGGACTGCGATTTTTCAGGCATTCATACCATTGGCATCACTGCAGGGGCGTCGACACCTGCGTGGATAATAAAGGAGGTCAATCAAACCATGGATGAAATCAAAACAGTAGATACTGCTGCAACGGAGGAAAGCTTTGAGGCGCTGCTTGACGCAAGTATCAAAACTCTAAACACAGGAGATACGGTCACAGGCACAGTAGTCGCCATCGGCACCACCGAAGTCCAGGTTGACCTGGGAACCAAACACGCCGGTTATATCCCCTGTGATGAGGTCAGCGCAGATCCCAACGTCAAGCCCGAGGACGTTCTCCACGTCGGCGACGAGATCAAGGTTTTCGTCGTCCGCGTCAACGATCAGGAGGGCACCGTGCAGCTCAGCCGCAAGAAGCTGGACGGCATGCGCGTCTGGGAAGAGCTGCAGGAAGCCGCTGACAACAAGACTCCCGTTGAGGCCAAGATCACCGAGACCAACAAGGGCGGTCTGGTGGCCAACGTCAAGGGCGTCCGGGTGTTCATCCCCGCCTCCGCTTCCGGCATCGCCCGGGGCGGCGACCTGGAAGAGCTGAAGGGCAAGACCGTTCGCATCCGCATCACCGAGGTCAACCGCGAGCGCCGCGGCGGCCGTGTGGTGGGCTCCATCCGCGCTGTGGCCAGCGAAGAGCGCAAGGCCGCGCAGGAGAAGATCTGGTCCGAGATCGAAGTGGGCAAGAAGTACACCGGCGTTGTGAAGTCCCTGACTTCCTATGGCGCCTTTGTGGACATCGGCGGCGTGGACGGCATGGTTCACGTTTCCGAGCTGAGCTGGCGGCGGATTAAGAACCCCGCCGAGGTGGTCAAGGTCGGCGACGTCATCGACGTCTACGTCATCGGCCTGGACGCCGAGAAGCACAAGATCTCCCTGGGCTACAAGACCGCGGAGATGAACCCCTGGAACCAGTTCACCGCCAAGTACAACGTGGGCGACGTGGCCAAGGTCAAGATCGTGAAGATGATGACCTTCGGCGCCTTCGCCGAGATCGTTCCCGGCGTGGACGGCCTGATCCACATCTCCCAGATCGCGGATCGCCGCATTGCCAAGCCTGAGGACGTGCTGAGCGTCGGCCAGGAAGTGGATGCCAAGATCACCGACATCGACGCCGAGAATAAGCGCATCTCCCTCTCCATCCGGGCCCTGCTGGAGTCCGCCGCGGAGGAGCAGGCAGAGGCTGCTGAGGAGGCCGCTGAGCCCGCCGAGGCTGTTGAGGCCCAGTAAGCGAACAATCGCCATTCCCCATGCAAGGCCTCCCGCTTTGCATGGGGAGTTTTTTGCAGTTGAGAATTGATAATTGAAAGTTGAAAGTTGGTCTCTGTGTAATACCTTCATTTTCAACTTTCCACTTTAAACTTTCAACGATCCTTGAAAGGTGTGAACCGCGTGAAGAAATATATATGCCTGCTGTTGGTGCTGACCCTGCTGGTCGGCGTTCTCTCCGCCTGCGGCGGGGAGGAGCCTGCCGCGGCGGGACCGCTCTATGCTGAGCGGGGGGATGCACAGCGGGCGTCTCTGGGGAGCCTGAGCCCTGCCGCTGACGCCAACACCGTTCTGACGGCCCTGGCTGCCGCCGGGGCGTCCGCCTCCGCCGCCTTGGAGCCGGGACGCGACGACAGCGCCCCGGCGGGCCCCCGGCTTCGGGTGGCCGACGATGCGGCAGGGGATCCCGTGCTGACGGACGGCTCCTGCATCTATATGCTGGACGGCTACGGCCTGGTCACCGTCTCTGCTGCGGGCACCGCCAGCAAGGTGCTGGCCTATACCAAGGTGGATCGGGGCGGCGAGGGCTGGAACGACCGGCTCTATCTCTGGCAGGATCAGATCGCCGTGGTCTGGACGAGCCTCGCCTTTGACGACCAGGGCGCCTGGCAGGGGGACATGGAGACGCAGATCGTCATTTTGTCCGTGGCCGATCCAGCCGCGCCGAAGCAGCGCTCCGCGCTGACCGTGGAGGGCAGCCTTGTGGAGGCCTGCCTGGTGGATGGGACGCTCTGCGTGGTGACCCAGAAGAATCTGCTGACCCTTCCGGAACGGGAGCAGGCGGACAGCATCCTGCCCAAGCTCCACGAAAACGGAAAGACCTTTACCCTGCGGCCCGGGGAGATCTACCTCAGCCCCGATCCGGCCAATGCCGCCCTGACTGTCACGGCGGCGATCCGGCTGGAGGACGGCCGCTTTGTGGACGCCCTGGCCTTCACCGACGGCACCGAGGCCGTCTGTGCCGACGGGCAGAATCTCTACCTGGCCAGGACCCGCTGGAATGAGAGCGCCTCCGCTCCCCGCAAGGACGGAGCCTATACCGTGGTGGATTACAGCACCGCCGCAGAGACCGAGATCAAGCGTCTGAAGCTGGACGGCGGCCTGACCCTGGCCGACGGCTGCATTCTGAACGGCGCCCTCTCCGGCCCCGAAGCCATGGACGTCCGGAACGGACAGCTCCGGGTGGCCGCCCGGGTGGACGAGCGGAGCTTCTCCGTGTATACCGACGAGGCCCACGGCTGGACGAACCGGGAGGAGAACAGCCGGGTGCTGGAAAACCAGCTGGTCATTCTGGACGGGGAGCTGAACGTGGTGGGCGCTCTGGCCAGACTGGGCGGAGAGGCCGGCATCACGGACTGCGGCTTCCTCCGGGCAAGCGCCTGGATCACCGCCAAGGACACCCTGGCAGTGGTGGATCTCAGCGATCCGGTGGAGCCTAAGATCATCCAGAGCTTTGCGGCGGCAGGGGAGACCCTGCTGCTCCGGGAGCTGGGGGGAAACTGCGTGGCGGTGCTCTCCCTGCCCGCCTCCGGCGGCAAGCTTCGGCTGACGGCCTATGACCTGACGGATCCCGCCGCGCCCCGGCAGCTGGACAGCCTGGAGCTGGACGCTGCTCCCGCCGGGGATCTGGCCCAGCCCGGGGCCCTCTTCGCAGACGCCGCCTCCGGCCTGCTGGGCTGGCCCGCGGCAGGGAAGGACAGGACCGAATACCGCCTTGTCCGCTGGAACGGGACCAAATTTGAAAACAAGGGCTCCCTTGCCCCGGACTACGTCCCCGGCGACGCCCGCGGCCTGCTGCTGAACGGCTGCCTGTACCTGTGCGATCCCGCCCAGGTCAGCGTGACCGACCCCGAGGGGATGAAGGTGCTGGCCACGGTGTCCAACGCAGTGGGATGAGGGCCGCGGGGGATGCTGCCCACCCGGACGCACCACGCCTGTAGGGGGCGGCGTCCGCGACGCCCCGTGCCTCTCCCGTTTCGAAGCGGTCGGGCTGTCGAGGACGCCAGCCCCTACGCCCGCCCAAACCCCGAATGCAAAACGCAAAACGCAAAAATGAGGTGTTTTCAAATTGCCATTTGAAAACATTGGAATCATAGGGACGGCACCCTGGCCGTCCGCTTGCCCCGCCCGGACGCACCACGCCTGTAGGGGGCGACGTCCGCGACGCCCCGTGCCTCTCCCATTTCGATGCGGTCGGGCTGTCGAGGACGCCAGCCCCTACGCCCGCCCGCGCTACGGGCTCTGAACCAAACGCCATACCCCACATTTCCACCAACGAGGAAAGCGAAATGAAACAGGAAAGAATCAACCGCATCAATGAATTGGCCCGGAAGGCCAAGGCCGAGGGGCTGACGCCGGAGGAGACGGCGGAGCGGGACGAGCTGCGGAAGGAATACATCGCCGCCGTCCGGGAAAATCTCCGCGCCCATCTGGACAATACCTATATCGTAGACGAAAAGGGCAATAAGCGCCCGCTGCCCCGGAAGGATCAAAAAGGAAGGATCGAATCATGAGAAACATGAAAATCATTGCGCTGCTGGCGGCGCTGACCCTCTGCGCGGGTCTGCTGACCGCCTGCGGCGAGAAGAAGACCGAAGAAGCGCAGGCGACCACCGCGCCCCGGACGACCCAGAGCGCCCCTGCCAGCACACAGCCCGCCGAGACCAAGGCCGTCACCACAGCTGCCCCGGAGCCTGCCGAGACAGAGTCCGCCGCCCCGGAGACGACCGTCGGGAAGCTGATCCCGGGGAAGGATACCCCCAGCTTCACGCTCCCCTCCCATACCGAGGCCAACGGCGGCGAAGCGGAGACCCAGCCCAGCCAGCCCGAGTCCACCCAGCCCAGCCAGCCCAGCCAGCCCGGCGACCCCACCAGCCCCACCCAGGAACGCCCGGCCAGCGGTGAGAATCTGACCCCCGTGGATTCCAACGAGAATTTACCTGCAAACCCGTAAATGTGTCAAATTTTTTCCCTTGACAAAACCTGGCCGGTATGCTATACTGAGCAAGCTGTCAATGGATCTGCTTTGACAAGGAGGCCTTCCCCATGAAACCGGACAAGCTGACCATGTCGCTGCTGCTGGATTGCTATGGGGAGCTTCTGACGCAGAAGCAGCGCGACTGCTTCGATCTCTACTGCAACCAGGATCTCACTCTGGCGGAGATCGCGGAGCTCATGGGCACCAGCCGTCAGGGCGTCCACGACGCCGTGACCCGTGCCGAGACCCAGCTCCGCCGCTACGAGGAAGTGACCCACTGCCTGGCAACACAGCAGAAGACGTCCGAGATCGCCTCGGACCTGGAAGCGCTGGCAGCCACCTTGCCGGAAGATAGAAAAACAGACCTTTTACGGGCTGCCGCGAAGCTGAAGGAGATTTGATTATGGCATTCGAAGGCTTAACCGAAAAACTCTCCGCGGCTTTTCAGCGCCTGCGGAGCAAGGGCCGCCTGACGCCCAACGACGTCAAGGAGGCCATGCGGGAGATCCGCCTGGCCCTGCTGGAGGCCGACGTCAGCTACAAGGTGGTCAAGGACTTTGTCAAGGTCGTCACCGACCGCTGCGTGGGCACCGACGTGCTGGAGGGTCTGAACCCCGCCCAGATGGTGGTCAAGGTGGTCAACGAGGAGCTCACCGCCATGATGGGCGGCGAGAACCAGAAGATCAATATGGCCTCCAACGGCCCCACCATCGTCATGCTGGTGGGCCTGCAGGGCGCGGGCAAGACCACCAACGGCGCCAAGCTGGCCGGATACTTCAAAAAGACCCAGAACAAGCGCCCCCTGCTGGTGGCCTGCGACGTCTACCGTCCCGCCGCCATCAAGCAGCTGGAGGTGGTGGGCGGCCAGCTGGATATCCCCGTCTTCCAGATGGGGCAGGACGATCCGGTCAAGATCGCCAAGGCCGGCCTGCGCTGGGCCGAGCAGCACGGCAACGACATGGTCTTCCTGGACACTGCGGGCCGTCTGCACGTAGACGAGACCCTCATGGAGGAGCTGCAGAACATCAAGGCAGAGCTGCACCCCAGCGAGATCCTGCTGGTGGTGGACGCCATGACCGGCCAGGACGCGGTGAACGCGGCCCAGAGCTTCAACGAGTGGCTGGACATCGACGGCGTGATGCTCTCCAAGCTGGACGGCGACGCCAGAGGCGGCGCGGCCCTGTCGGTCAAGGCCGTCACCGGCAAGCCCATCAAGTTCATCGGCGTGGGCGAGAAGCTGGATCAGATCGAGCCCTTCCACCCCGGCCGCATGGCCAGCCGGATCCTGGGCATGGGCGACGTGCTCAGCCTCATCGAGAAGGCGGAGCAGGCCATCGACCAGAAAAAGGCCGCTGAGCTGGAGGAACGGCTGCGGCAGAACAAATTCACCCTGACCGACTTCTATGAGCAGCTCTCCCAGATCAAGAATATGGGCAGCCTCCAGGACATCATGGGTATGCTCCCCGGCATGGGCGGCATGAAGGACCTGCAGGTGGACGAAAAAGCCCTGACCCGGGTGGAGGCCATCATCCTCTCCATGACCCCCCAGGAGCGGGAGAATCCCCAGATCCTGGGCTCCAGCCGCAAGCGGCGCATCGCCGCCGGCTCCGGCACCAAGGTGGAGGACGTCAACCGCCTGCTCAAGCAGTTCGGAGATATGCAGAAGATGATGAAGCAGTTCTCCGGCAAGGCCGCCGGCAAGAAGCTGAAAAAGCTCCAGAAAATGGGCGGCTTCCCCGGTTTCCCGGGTATGTAACGGAAATTGAAAGTTGAAAATTGAAAGTTGAAAATGATTGTGTTTTTCAAATCGCGATTTGAAAAACTCCGATAACTTTCAACTTTAAACTTTCCATTTTCAACTCTCGAAATATAAAAATTGAAATTTTCTAAAGCTATGAAGGAGTAGAAAAAATGGTTAAGATCAGACTCAGAAGAATGGGCGCCAAGAAGAACCCCTACTACCGCATCGTTGTTGCCGACTCCCGCAGCCCCCGCGACGGCCGCTGCATCGAGGAGATCGGTTCCTATGATCCCCTGACCAACCCCGCCACCATCAACGTGGATGCGGAGAAGGCGCAGACCTGGATCAAGAACGGTGCACAACCCACCGATACCGTCAGAGGACTGCTGAAGAAGGCCGGCGTTCTGTAAGAACCGAGGGCTGAACAATGAAGGAACTGTTGCTCTATATCGCCCGCAACCTGGTGGAGCATCCGGAGCAGGTCACGGTGGAGTCCTTTGAGGGCGACCCGCTGGTTCTGGAGCTTCGTGTGGCCCCCGAGGATATGGGCAAGGTCATCGGCCGAGGCGGCCGGATCGCCAAGGAGATCCGCGCCATTATGAAGTCCGTGGCCCAGCGCCAGGGCGTCCGCGTCAACGTGGAGATCGTTGAATGAACCAAAAAGGGCTGCTGCTGAGAGGCAGCGGCCCTTTTTGAAATGCAAAATGCAAAATGCAAAATGCAAAATGAAGCGTAGGGACGGCACGCTGCCGTCCGCTGTGAACAAATGTAGGGGGCGGCGCCCTCGACGCCCCGCGCCCTGCCCGTAGGGACGGCACCCTGCCGTCCGCTGCATGAGTGAACGATGATGAATAATAAGTATTTAGAAACCGGCAAGATCGTTTCCACCCACGGGGTGCGGGGCGAGGTCAAGGTGCTGCCCTGGGCCGATTCGCCGGATTTTTTGACAAAATTCAAGACCTTCTACCTCGTAGGGGGCGGCGTCCTCGACGCCCCGAACGTGTCGATTTCTGATACCCGCGGGCCGTCGGGGACGCCGGCCCCTACGGCGCTGGCGGTGGAATCGAGCCGCGTGCAGAAAACCTGCGTGCTGATTAAATTCCGGGGCATCGACACGGTGGAGGAAGCTCAACAGCTGCGGGGCCGGGTGCTTTTCATCGCCCGGGACGACCCCCATATCCCGGCGGGCACCGTCTTCCAGGCGGATCTGGTCGGCCTGCCCGTCTACGCCGAAGGCCGGGAGATCGGCAGGATCAAGGAGATCCTGACCATGCCCTCCTCCGACGTGCTGGTGGTAAAAGGGGAGAAGGAGTACATGATCCCCAACGTAAAAGCGTTCGTGCCGACCTTCGATCCTACCCTGGGCCGGATCGACGTGAATCTGATCGAAGGAATGGACGGAGAATAAGTAACAAGTAATATGTAATAAGTAATAGGTATCGGAAACTGCAACTTATTACTTATTACTTATTACCTATTACTTCCTCAGACCGCTCGTTTTGATGGAAAGCTCCCTGTTTTTGCCGTGCTTCCGGCGGCCAGGGGTCTGGCCGCCCTACGCAGGAAAGGGACGACTGAACAGATACGTAATAAGTAATAAGTAACAAGTAATAAGTAATAAGTAATAGGTATCGGAAACTGCAACTTATTACTTATTACCTATCACCTATTACTTCCTCAGACTGCTCGTTTTGATGGAAAGGAAAGCTGCCTATGCGGATTGACATCCTGACACTCTTCCCCGACACCGTTGGTGACGTGCTCTCGGAGTCCATTCTGGGCCGGGCCCAGGAGCGGGGCTTCATCACTATCCGCACCCACCAGATCCGGGACTACACCACCAACAAGCAGAACCAGGTGGACGACTACCCCTACGGCGGGGGCAGGGGAGCGGTGATGCAGGCGGATCCCCTCTACCGCTGCTGGGCCCACGTCTGTGTGGAAACCGGAACCCGCCCGCATACAATATATATGTCCCCCTGCGGCGCGGTCTTTGACCAGGGCTGCGCCCGCCGTCTGGCTGCCGACTATGAGAATCTGATCCTGGTCTGCGGCCACTACGAGGGCATCGACCAGCGCTTCATCGACGAGTGCGTGGACGAGGAGCTGTCCCTGGGCGACTTCGTGCTCACCGGCGGGGAGATCGCTGCCATGGCCGTCACCGACGCGGTCTGCCGCCTGCTGCCCGGGGTCCTCTCCGATCCGGAATGCTTCGAGGAGGAGAGCCACTGGAACGGCCTGCTGGAGTATCCCCAATACAGCCGCCCCGCCGTGTGGCACGACCGCCCGGTGCCGGAGATCCTCACCTCCGGCGACCACGCCAAGGTGGCCCGCTGGCGCAAAAAGCAGTCCATCCTGCGTACCATGCGCCGCCGCCCGGATCTATTCGCCAAGCTGCGCCTGCCCTGCAAAACCAAGGCCGAAAAGAAATTTATCCAGGAATTGGAGGAGGAAGACCATGAATTCAAAGTTCGATACGCTGAAAACCTGGGTCGATGAGGCTCAACGCATCGTCTTCTTCGGCGGCGCGGGGGTCTCCACCGAGAGCGGCATCCCCGACTTCCGCAGTGTGGACGGTCTGTACAACCAGAAATTCAAGTACCCGCCCGAGACCATTATTTCCCATTCCTTCTTTGAGCAGAGGCCCGAGGAGTTCTTCGACTTCTACAAGGAGAAGATGCTGCCCCTGGGCTTCGAGCCCAACGTCACCCACAAGGTGCTGGCCCGCTGGGAGCGGGAGGGGAAGCTCTCCGCCGTGGTCACCCAGAACATCGACGGCCTGCACCAGAAGGCCGGCAGCCAGAACGTCCTGGAGCTCCACGGCTCCGTGCTGCGGAACTACTGTACCCGCTGCCATAAGAGCTACTCCGCCGAGTTCGTCAAGAACAGCAAGGGCGTGCCCCGCTGCGACTGCGGCGGGATCGTCAAGCCCGACGTGGTGCTCTATGAGGAGAGCCTGGATCAGGACGTGATGGGCCGGGCCGCCATGGCCATCGCCGGGGCGGACCTGCTGATCGTGGCGGGCACCTCCCTCACCGTCTGGCCTGCCGCCGGAATGATCCGCTACTACCGGGGCAGCCGCCTGGTGCTGATCAACCGGGATGAAACCCCCTACGACCGGGAGGCAGATCTCGTCCTCCACGAAAAGCTGGGCGACGTCTTCCGGGAGCTGTGATCCTGCCCGGCAGCAGCCTGCGGCACCGGCTGCCGATAACCGCACCGTCCGTAGGGGCGGCCACCTGTGCCCTTCATGGGTATTGGCCGCCCGCCCGCAGCACCGGCTGTCAATAACCGCACCGTCCGTAGGGGCGGCCACCTGTGCCCTTCATGGGTATTGGCCGCCCGCCCGCAGCACCGGCTGTCAATAACCGCACCGTCCGTACGGTGTG
>JAEEGH010002867.1_pt1 | contig 45863 bp, 30 predicted proteins | sample 9134181 | NCBI WGS metagenome assembly JAEEGH01 (sample SAMN16246544, study PRJNA631951) | gut metagenome | biome: gut microbiome; feature: rumen; material: DP-attached | host: Bos | place: Iran: Karaj | collected 2018-10
GCAGATGTTCGCGTTGGGATTGCTCCAGTCTATGATCAGGAAATCGTACGGCGTTCCGTCATCTTTTTCGGAAGTTGTCATCATGACCGCTTCTTCAACGGTAGGCGCGTTGTCACCATACATTCCCAGACGCTTCAGGCTTTCGGTAAGACATCCGCATGTGCTTGCAAATTCACACATGATAAGGGCCCGTTTGTTGTGAAGTCTCTCGTCATATGTCACATCCAGCATATCCTCGCACAGTCTCAGCACCACATCCACGGTAAACTCTGTGCCGACACCTGCTTCACTCTTGACGGATACGGTGCCGCCCATCATATCGATGATATTCTTTGCTATGGTGAGTCCGAGACCGGTGCCCTCGATCTTGCTCACAGTAGAAGTGCTTTCTCTCTCAAAAGGCTCAAAGATGCGCTTTTGGAAGTCTTCACTCATTCCTATACCGCTGTCTTTAACGATAAATCTGTATCCCGCGCAGCCTGCCCGCTCACTTTCGTACTCCTCGACGATGAGTCTTATGGTACCTCCGATGGGCGTGAACTTTATGGCATTTCCGAGGAGATTTATAAGCACCTGGTTGAGTTTCAGAGGATCGACATATACATATTCGTCCTTAACGCTCGTGTTGTTTATGAAAAACGCATGGCGCTTGGCGGTAAACTGAGGCTGGACAACGGGGATTATGTCGTGCAGCATATCGGAAAGCGATGCCCTGGTCTCCTTAAGAGTCATGCTTCCACTCTCAATGTGGCTCATATCCAGGATGTCATTTATGAGCCTGTGGAGATGGTTACCGGAGAGCAGTATCTTTTCTATGCAATCGCTCACTCTCTCACGATCGTCAAGATTTGCGGCGGCTATGCCCGCAAAACCTATGATGGCGTTCATGGGCGTTCTGATATCATGGCTCATGTTTGACAGGAACCTGGTCTTTGCCTTGCTGGCCTGCAGAGCGGCCTCGTTGGCTTTTCTCAGGCTCTCCTGCTGTTCAAGTCGGCGTTTCTTTTCTTCGTCGATCTCCTTTGACATCCAGAGGACCTCAGTGACCTTGCCCGTTTCGTCCCTTTTGTATACCACAATGTTGATGCTGGCCCAGCCATGTACCTTTGTAAATACTTCGGTGGAAATGATGTCTTTGTCTTTAAGACGGTCAGGCAGCGTATCAAAATCCCAGAAGTCGCCGTGCAATTCGGCCTCTCCGGGTGCCAGATCGTATTTCTCAAAGGCGCTGATGGCTGCATCCATGTCAACGCTTTCGGGAGTATACCCGTACAGAGCGTCGTCAACCCTTATCTCGGTCTCTCTGCGGTTTACAAGATCTATGTGGAACAGAGCAACATAAGTACGGCTGATGGCAAGGCTCATCGCGTTGAACTGCGATCTTGTCTGACGCTCCTTTGCGACCTCCGCCGTGATATCGGTCACCATAAAGAATATCCGCTTGGTCTCCTGATCGAGCCAGCAGTATTCTGCCTGATACTGGCGTCCCGCCTCTCCGTCAAAACGAAGACGACTGGCTTTTCCGGTATCGGACATTGAAGAAACGATTATCGGGAGCTCTGTTTTTCTCAAAAACTCCTGTTTTTCCCATTCCCCGATGGGTATCCCGTTGAAAACATCGCCGCGGTTTGCAAAGGATACTCTTATCGGTCTTCCCGAATCAAGTCGTCCCTGTCTGTAGAAATATGCCGTGAGCATCTCATTGTTCACGTCTATGAATCCGAGAGCAACATAACCGAAATCCACCAGCCTTCCCAGCATCAGCTGTTCTATGTGCTGGCGGCTCTCGTCACGCAGATAGAAAAAGGCTTCAACATTTCCGGTCTCCGGCGACTCAAACAGATGAGAATCAAATCTTGCCCAGGAGATGACGCCATGCTCGCGGCTTATTGGAAATGCCAAAGAATACGATGTTTTTCCGTTTTTAAAGTTTTCAAGCGCTTTTTTTCTGTCCGTGGCATCGCGAAGGACTTCCACATCTTCCCGCCTGTCGGCGAGTGTAGGGAACTTTTCCACAGCTTCCTGATAGGTTTCAACATCAGCAAATATTGACCTGTTCTTCCATGTTCCGATCTCCTTGATCGCCTTGTCGGCAGTGAGATCAAAATGACCGCGTCTCAACATATTTGAGTCGTCCACCGACTCAAAAAAGAGCAGCTCCTGATAGTATCTGTCTGCGCCCTTCCAGCGCTCCGCTTCGGCCGCTTTTGACAGCTCAGCCTCGGTTTCTTCTATGGCATATTTATCTCTTACGTTCTTGTAATGGAACACTCCGACCACAAAAAGTGAGATCATGAAGACCAGATGTCCGGGAACATTTACTATCTCATCCGGGGCGAGCCACAAAAGGCCCACAAAATAGAATCCAAAGAAAAGCAATACCCTTATCAGCAGTTCATGCACAGGCACGAGAAGGAGTCCGAAAACAAACACGCCGCAGACCATGAACACCAGCGAATTTGAATGGAGTGTGGCAAAATCCACTCCTCCGACCACCGCAAACATCAAAAGGGCATCGCAATAAAAACCTATGGATTTTTTTACTTCACCCGGGCTTATCTCCTCACCTTCCGTGAGCGCTCTTTTTGTATAAAAGAGCATTGCCGCAGAACTCAATACGGCCAGCACGGCCGCAACGACACATGCCGCAAACTGCGCGGGCTTCTCCGTCCCGTATGTCATCACCCTTGTCGAGATCAGCAAAAGATCAAAAATGATCGCAGTATAAGCAATGATGCGCGTTATCTTGAGATTCTCGTTGAGAATGCGTATCCTTACATAGGGAGAGGGTTTTTTTAAGTTGAGTTGCTGAAAGATCTTTAGCATAGTCTCCTCCCGGGGGCATATGTCATCAGTCTGTGTCGGGTGTGCGCTTTACGGCCCGGCTTCTGTTTTTTCTCTTTCGTTTGTCTATATACATGTCGTCGTCGGCTTTTTTGAAAAGCTCCTTATAGTCAAACTTTTCCTCCGCCTCGGCCACTCCGAGTGAAAATTCAAGATCGACGACCACATCGTTAAGTAAACTTGTCTTTTTCCCGTTCTGCTTTGCTCTAAGAGCCGCTATGTCATGTTCCAGGATCTCCTTTGCTTCATAGCCGTAAAGGAAGAGAACAAATTCGTCTCCGCCGTGCCTTGCGGTAAGTGACTTCCTGAGGCCCGCGTTGTCCAGGGTCTCCGCAAGCCTGCAAAGATACGCATCCCCGTTCTCATGGCCATAGGTGTCATTTATGGTCTTCAGCGAATCCGCATCCACGACTACCATCGCACAGTGGCCTATCGCCTCATGAGCCTTCATGATCTTTTCTATCTCAAGCTCCATGCCTCTGCGGTTGTACAATCCTGTGAGCAGGTCTATGTCGCGCTCTTTTTCTATCCGTTTTCTGTTTTCCACCAGCGAGAGCACCATGTCATTGATATGGTCGGTAAGCTCCGCAAACTCCTGGCTGTTCTTGATGCCGGAGATCTCCATGTAATCCCCGTCCGTTATCCTTCTCAGTCCCTTGTTCATCGCGTGGATGTTTGTCAGGACATATACTTCAATGTAGTAGGAAACGCATGAGATCGCTATCAAAGTGAGAAGAAGCAGTCCCAGAAGGAACAATATGCTGTTGTATGCCGTTCCCCCGTACAAAGTGACGATCGGTGTCACATAGCATACATACATGCCCTGTATCTTTTTATATACAACAAAACATTTTTTTCCTTCGATCGTGGTGAACATCGGCTTCTCCTGCCCCTGTTCCTCCACAAATGTGAAAACTGTTCCGTCTCTGCGGTGCTCATGCTGCGTGCTGTCACTGCAGCCTATGATCAGCTTTGTTTCCGGATCGATCGCGTAAAAATCCACGCCCTGATTTGATCTTAGCAACGAAAAGACATATGATATCTCGTTTTTTGCACGAAATTCCAGCACTCTTGCGGGATACATCCCTATCTGTACGATGAACCTCCCGTCGTCGCTCCAAAGAGCCGAATATTGCACGGGCTTTGCTTCCGCCGTGTTTGCTTCGATACCCTGAACGAGTTCAAGCGAACGATCGTAGAGCAAAGGTTTGAAAAAACCGATCTGCTCCCCGGAATCAAAACTCATCCCGTAATATTCCGGCTGGGTTCCGAATATTATAATGCCTTCCGTGCTGAAAATATGGATCTCATCGACCTCAAGAAGCCCGGCGATCTTTTTCAGTTCGTTCAGGTCCCGGTCTTCAAATATCAGAGGATCGCACTGTATCATATATGCCGCAGTCTTGGCGTGGGCAAGGCAGGATGTCTCAAAGTCTCCCTGTATCTTGTCCAGTTCCGCTTCGTTTTCTTCGAGGATCTGTCCGATCTGGAAAAAATCTTCCTCTGCGTATGCCATTGCATTTCTGGTGGTGGATCTGAACTGAAGAAAGACCACAAAAAGGAAGATAACCCCCATAGTGGCAGAAATTATCAGTATGATATAGTGTGTGGTTTTAGACCGCAGCTTATTATTCATGATCAGTCGAATGATATACCACAACAGTGCCTGTTATCAAGGTTTTCGCCGAATATTTATTTCTTTTTTTATAAATCCGTAAGCAGTTCCAGAGCCTTTGCAAACTTTACGAGTCCATGTTCATCCTCTTCGGAAAAACGCTCTGTAACAGGGCTGTCAATGTCAAGCACTCCGAAAACACGTCCGTTCTTATGGAGAGGGATCACTATCTCCGAATTTGAAGCGCTGTCACATGCGATGTGACCCGGAAATGTGTGGACATCCGCAACTCTCTGTACACGGTCTTCCTTGACCGCTGTGCCGCAGACCCCTTTTCCGGTCTTTATATGTATGCAGGCAGGTTTCCCCTGAAAAGGTCCCAGCACCAGGGTGTCGTCCCGAAGCAGGTAAAATCCCGCCCAGTTTATCTCTTTAAGTTCCTGCCACAAAAGCGCGGCAGCGTTTGAGAGCAGCGGAACAAAGTTCCTGTCCGTCTCGGCGAACTCTTTTATCGTATCCGTAAGCAGATCGTAATCACACATAGATCGTTTCTCCCGTCAGATGATCATTTACAGGCACAAGATTCATGCCTTATATCATTATACTTGACACATGTGGCAAAATGCAATAAATTTAACCTTAATCTTAAACAGGAGGGCCGATATGCAGTACAGAAAAAACAAATACGGAAACGATCTTTCAGTCCTCGGTTACGGATGCATGCGTTTTACCAAAAAAGGAAACAGCATTGACATCGACAAGGCCGAAAAAGAGATACTCGCAGCATACAATGCCGGTGTGAACTATTTTGACACAGCATACATATACCCCGGAAGTGAAGTTGCCGTAGGCGAGATACTCAGCCGTAATCACATCCGCGAAAAGGTCAACATCGCGACAAAACTGCCGCAGTACCTCATCGGAAGCCGTGAAGCCATCGACAGATACTTCAATGAGGAGCTCTCCAGGCTCAAGACCGACTACATTGATTATTACCTCATGCACCACCTGACAGATGTTGCAATGTGGGAAAAGCTCAAGGACATCGGTATCATCGACTGGATAGAAAAGAACAAAAAGGAAGGAAAAATCAGGAACATCGGTTTTTCCTATCACGGCAATACAGAAAATTTCTTAAAGATCCTTGACGATTATGACTGGGATTTCTGTCAGATACAGTACAACTATATCGACGATGTGTCCCAGGCTGGCGTGGCAGGGCTCAAAGCCGCAGCCGCAAAGAATATTCCCGTGATCATCATGGAGCCTTTGCGCGGCGGAAAGCTTGTGGATCTCCTTCCCTCAGAAGCCAAAAAGACCATCGCGTCAAACGAAAGAGGATGGACTCCCGCACAGTGGGGCTTCAGGTGGCTGTACAACCAGCCTGAAGTCACGGTGGTACTGTCCGGCATGAACTCCATCGAAATGGTCGAAGAAAACTGCAAGACCGCTTCGGATGCTCTTCCGGGCCATCTTACGGACGCCGACATGCAGCTCATTGAAAAGGTCAAGGAGCAGATCAAAGCTTCGGAAAAAGTCGGCTGCACAGGCTGCCGCTATTGCATGCCCTGTCCCAAAGGAGTTGATATTCCCGGCATTTTCAGGGCCTACAACACAATGTATTCCGAAACAAAATTTGACGGAAGGAAGCAATATTTCCAGACCGTTGCCCTCTCCGCAGAGCCTCCGTTCGCAACCCAGTGTGTAAACTGCGGCAAATGCGAGAAGCACTGTCCTCAGAACCTTCCTATCCGTGAAAAGCTGAAAGAGGCCGACAAGGCGCTTCGTCCGTTCCCGTACAAGGTTGCCATCTCAGTCGCAAGGAAATACCTGTTCCGCAAGCGCAAAAAGAAATAGCACTAAATTTCCGGCATCCGTCAGAAGCACTTTTTATCATGCTTCTGTTTGCACTCAGACACCGACGGGCACTTGTAGCATACCTCATTTTTGCTGTACTGTGTTGAAAAGAATTCTTTTACATTGTCCAATGTCGTATCCGCGATGTTGGACAATGCTTCTTCTGTGAGGAAAGCCTGATGGGACGACACGATAACGTTCGGCATGGAGATGAGTCTCGCAAGCGTGTCGTCGTCAACGATATGATTTGAATAATCGTGGAAGAACACGTTTGATTCTTCTTCATACACATCAAGGCAAGCCGCGCCTATCTTTCTCTGCTTGATCCCCTCCACCAGCGCTTCGGAGTCGATCAGCGCGCCTCTTGAAGTATTGATCAGCACGACTCCTTTTTTCATCTCGGCGATCGTCTTTTCATTCACCATATGACGGTTCTCATCCGTCAGAGGGCAGTGGAAAGAAATGATGTCACTCTGTCTCCATATCTCTTCAAGCGGCACATATTCAATGCCGCTTCCTTCCGCGGGAAACTTGTCATATGCGATAACATGCATGCCAAAGCCTTTGCATATGTCCGAAAAGATCCTGCCTATCTTACCGGTGCCTATGATCCCGACGGTCTTTCCATGAAGATCAAAGCCTGTCAGGCCATTCAGTGAAAAGTTGAAATCCTTTGTACGTATGTATGCTTTGTGGATCCTTCTTACGGATGTGAGAAGGAGCGCCATGGCATGCTCTGCGACCGCATAAGGGGAATATGCGGGAACACGCACGACATGTATCTTTCCATATGCATATTCCACATCGACATTGTTGTAGCCCGCGCAGCGGAGCGCTATCAGCTTTACTCCCATTGCGCAGAGTCTGTCTATCACACGGCGGTTTATATCATCATTTACAAACACGCATACGACATCATAGCCGTCCGCAAGCTTCACCGTAGCCTCGGTGAGCCTGGTCTCAAAATAGTTTATCTCGTATTCTTCCTTTTCGTTGGCTTTGATAAAGGAATTTCTGTCATAGTCCTTAGCATCGAAAAAAGCTATCTTTGTCTTTTCCATAAAAGCGTCTCCTTATCCCTGCACGTTTCTGCTCTTCCGGTCTTCTATCTCTTTTACAAGTTCGTCATATTTCTTTTCGTCGATCACATACTTACGCTTTATGATGATAAAAGCCGCGCCGATCGCTATCACAGGCACCGAGGCGATACCGATCCTGAGCACCAGTCTCTGCATGGCTGTCGCAGTCTCTATGAAACGGTCGGCTCCTTCGATCGCCTGCTCGGAGGTGATGACGCCCGCTCCCGCCTCGCGCTCAAGATTTGAAATGTTCTGACTTACGGCGTATATCCCGCTGATTATGAGGATCAGCGCCACCGCTCCCTGATCTATAGCGCTCGCGAGCTTTGTGGCAAAGGAACGTACCGCCGAGATTATGCTGTCATGCCTTTCGTTGTACCTTACTTCATCATATTCGATGGTATTGTTCAGCATAACGATCATAGTCATATTGAACAGTCCCTGCGCAAAGAATATCACAAAGCCTATCACATTTATCAGTATCTCGTTCTTGGGAAGAATATAGCCCACACTGAGAAGGAAAAGATAGCCGAGGATCGTGAGCCCCGTGGAGATCGCGATGATCTTTGCTCTGGAAAGATGCGATGCGATAAAGGCAAAGCCCGCTTCCGACAAAAGCGTTCCAAGGCCGTACATCACAGTGAACCAGAAAACGAGCGTTCCTCCGGCCGAATAGCCGAATTCAAAATAAAAGAAATTCATGCCGATCATTATGAGAAGTCCGTTTCCCACCTGAAAAAGAAGGCACGCGATACCGATCGCGACAAGCTGATCGTTCCTGAAAAAGATGCCGAACATGTCCTTAAGCGAGAGAACTTCCTTGTTTTCCTGTCTTGGTCTTTCCTTTACTCCAAAGAATGTCAGGAGCTGAAATCCCAGGAAACACGAGGAGATCACGATAGCTGCGATCCTGTATGCCATGACGGCCTGCCCGGCAACCATATCAGGCAACAGCCCAGCCACGGAAAACTGGCCTATACAGATGAATATCCCCTGTATAGTGACAAGCATGTTTCTTTCTTTTGGATCCGAAGAAAGGCTCGGGAGCATTCCCCAGTAGGCTATGTCGTTCATGGTGTAGGTCATTCCCCAGAGGAGATATCCTATCCCAAAGAACACTACAAAGCCCCAGCCCTCAGGTCTCACAGTGAACAGGCAGACGATCACGATGCAGTTGAGTATCACGCCGAGTAATATCCACGGCTTGAATTTTCCGCCCTTTAGCCTTGCGTTTTCGATGATTATCCCCATCAAAGGGTCGTTCACCGCGTCCCACAGAAGGCACACCACAACGATGACCGAGATCGCCGCAAACTGCGCGACCGTCAGCTTCATGGTGTATTGAATGTAGGTCAGGAGGAACATGCTCACAAGAGTGTATGCCATGTCGCGTCCCGTCGCTCCCACGCAGTAGCTCCATTTTGTTCTTTTGTCCAGTTTTTTGTCACTCATTTTCCCTCTCCCCTCTCTTTGTCAAAAAAGGACATGCAGCATTCACTGCATGCCCTGTATGCAGCTGTCGCTGCAGTTCTTACCGGATCAATGCCGTCATTCGGATGCTTTGAGCTTCTTTGCATCGCTCTCAAGTGTATTGACAACGTTCAATACCGAATCAACGATCTTTTGGTTGTTTTCGCTTATGTTGTAAGTTTCCGTCGCATGTGCCGATACTTCTTCGGTTATCGCCGATATGGTCTGTATGCTGTCAACAATAGTCTTGTTCGCAACAGAAAGTTCCGATACCGTACCGGAAAGTTTCTTTGAATGTGTCGAGATCTCATCGATGTTCTTTGCGATGGACGCGAAGTTCTGCTCGGTGTCCGAAGCCACCTTGCTCTCCTGCTCTCCCGCCGAAAGAAGATTCTTTATCGTGCTTACCATGTCATCGATCTGTGACGTGATATCACTTATGAGCCTCGAAATGTTATCTGTGGCCTCACTTGTCTGAGCCGCGAGATTTGATATCTCGGAAGCAACGACCGCAAAGCCTCTTCCCGCTTCACCGGCTCTTGCAGCCTCGATGGAAGCGTTCAGCGAAAGAAGGCTTGTCTGATCCGCAACTCCGGTGATAAGGTCTGTTATGGAATTCATCTGGGCCGCAGTCTGCTGGAACTTGTTGAGCGCTTCGACCACGTCTTTTCCCGCTTTGTCAATGACCACGGTAAGCTTGTTGAGGTCGGAGATGTTGCGTCTGCCTTCCTTTACGGCCTCTGTGGTCGTTACGATATTTGTTGAAATGGTCTCGGTCGCCAGAGAGACATTCTCGATATGCTTCTGAATCTCCTGAGTCTTCAACATCTGCTGCTGTATGGCTTCAGCCGATTCCGTAGAGCCGGAGGATACCTCGTTCATGGATGTGAGAGTCTGGTCCACGGATTCCTTCAAAGTATCGATCTCACCCGAAACAATGTTCACATTCTTTGTAACATTTTCCGAAACCGCGAGAATGTTGTCGAGGAGTCCCGAAACCTTAAGCTGCTGGAGTTTAAGTCTTGCCGAAGTGATCTCGACGAATTTCTGGTTCAGTGTTCCGGTCCAGATGAAGTAGATAACGATCATCACAGAGAGAAGTCCCTGTATCTCGAGCGTTGCCGTATTGACCTCACCGCCGCCCATAAGCTTTCTGACAACATCGGCAAGGTTTACGATGATAACTCCGATGCCGATCTTTCTGGTGTATGCAATGTCATTGTAAAGCGTTATGATGACAAGCATCGGGATAACATAGGTGAACACAAGATCGTTCTGTGCAGTGAACAGAAGAACGCAGTATGTGACCGCATATCCGATGCCTATGATATGTTTTACCGCCGGAGTCTTATGATCCTGTGAGTAAAAGAACCATCCCAGTGCGAAAGGTATGACGCACACTGCTATTACCATCAACGTATACCCAAGGGTTCGGGTATGCTTGACAAATTCAAGAAGATACGCGACGGCGATGATCGATGCGATGATCGTGTGGGCTTTTACAGCCGCGCCGTTTGCGATCTCAAATTCGGACAATTCCGCTAAAGCTTGAAGTTTCTTCAGTTCTCCCTTGTCGTTTTGTTTTGCCATAAGTAAGTCCTTTCACAAAAATGCGAAAACATCAGTCAATTTACTTTACCATAAACCAATAGTAAAATCAATGTGTCTGAAGCAGACAAAGATTAAGAAAATATTAAACTTCATCGTGTAACAGTTCGAATGATCTGAAACTGCATGTTCCGTTACCGCGGAAAGTGATATAGAGCGGCAATACTCCCGTAACGGCAGGGAATCTGCAGATGTTCTCGGTCCATACATGTCCGCATCTTATCTCGGAGGATGTGACCGGTTCTCCGTCCCAGGCCGTTCGCACTTCTATCTTTCCGTTGTGGAAATATCCCCTTGTGAATATCTTCAGTCCCGTCACTTTCTTCATGTCAAAGTACTTAAAGCCCACAGTGGTATCTCCGCTGATATCTGTGATATAAGCCACTTCCGGGTCTTCATCGTGTCCGTCTCTCGCCACCCTTGCAAACCCTTTGGTGACGTACAGCGGTTGATCTTCCTTGAACAGATGGCACGCAATATAGGACGGATACTCGCCCTTGTCACAGAGAGGTCCGTTATTCAGGCCGCAGGACGTGATCTCGGCCTGTATTATCTTCTTTCCGTCAAACCTTAGTTTTTCGGCGCATCCCTGTCTTGAATACCAGGTGTTGTTTGTATGTCTGTGATAGAAAATGTACCAGTCTTCGCCTATCTTCTCCATGCTGCCGTGGTTGTTCGCGCCTGATGCCATCACCTTACCGGCGGGCTTGTAGGAGTCTATGCCCACATCAGAGTTGCTGACGATAACTCCACCGTACTCAAAAGGTCCTCCCGGGTTCTCTGACGTTGCATAGCAGAGTTCATGCATTACTTCGGAGGAATAGATGAAATAGTATATGCCGTCTTTTTTTCTTATCGAAGGCGCTTCAAAAAACGCATGTCCCTCAAAGCCTGTGCCTTTACTGTAGCAGTTGCCGGGAGCCACAAATTTCGGCCCTTCAAGTATAGTCAGCATATCGGGACCAAGCACTGTAAACATCGCGCCGTGACGTGACTTGTCTCCCTGTCCGCAGAAACCTGTGTAAAGATAAGTCCTGTCTCCTTCGGTGAGTACACCCGGATCGAACTGAGGCTCGTCTCCTTCTCGTGTTCCGAGTTTTGTGCCGTCGGGATAGTGGACATTTCCTAGGAAGCTGAACGGTCCCTGCGGGCGGTCACATACCGCAACAGACACATGTCCTCTGCCGTCCAGAACATAGAAAAGATAATATCTTCCGTCAGGTCCCTTTGTCACATCGGGTGCAAAGAGCACCATCTTGCCGTCTGTATTTTCCGGGTCCTGAGTCTTTTTATAGCTCACACCCTCATAGCGCCAGTTCCCCAGATCGTTCACAGGAGCGGACCAGCAGACATAATCGTTCACGCAGAAGGTTTCTCCCTGCCAGCGGTCATGCGAACCGTATACGTACACTCTGTCCCCGAAAACATAGGGTTCACCGTCAGGAATGCATTCCCATGACGGGAGATAAGGGTTCACAGCCTGTTTCTTTCCCGTGTTCCCGAGCCGTATGCCGCCTTCTTTTCCGGGCACTGCTCCTCTGCCTTCAAATACCATTTCCGCCTTTGTTTCAGCAGTATATTCGGTCCACTCGGGAAGCGGCTCACCGCACCATCCTTCTCCATTTGGATCACCTGTGCGGATGAAATTTGCATAATAATCGCACATCTGCCTTGCAAGCTCAAAGTGGCGTCCCTTAAGAGGACGGTTTTCTTTGTGGATGCTCTCAAAGAAATACCAGAGATCGACAGAATGGAAGGTACCCGGTCTGTCATCTCCGGGGATATCGGGATCAAAACGGTAGTAATAGTAATGCTGTGCGCTGCCGTTTGCCTTTGCGCTGAGGAATGCGGTCTTCACCGACTGCTCCACCATATTTTCCCCATTCCGCGTGAACTCGTCGGAGGTATTTCCCGAAAGCACAGGCACAGGGGCGCTTAAGCCTCTCATAAACTTGTCCATGGGGTCTTCGGTGCAGAATTTACCGTCACAGATGGGGAACATCCGAGGATGGTCTTTTACATAAGCATTGTATTTTGAAAATACTTCTTTCGAAGATAATGCCCTGGCCTCTTTAAGGGAAGAAACACCAAGGAATCCAAAGAAATCAGAGCCTCTCTCTTCCGCCTTGTCAAGAGTGAGAGGCTTGAATATATCCGACTTTTCGTCGGGATTTTTGATCATTCCGCTGAATATGGCGGCTCCTTTTATGATGTCTCTGTTTCCGTCATGAGCCAGCTGCTGCATCACGCTGCCGCCTCCCGCAGACTGTCCGGATATCGTGATGCGCTCAGGGTCACCTCCGAAAGCCGCGATATTGTCATAAACCCAGCGAAGTCCCGCCTTCTGGTCAAGCAGTCCGAAGTTTCCCGGAGCTGCCGGGGCTTCCGCAGTTATCTCCGGATGCGCGAGAAATCCAAAAACGTTAAGGCGATAGGCGACTCCCACAACAACGATCCCGCTGCGCGCAAGCTTTTCACCGTCAAATTCCATCTCTGAGGTATATCCCCACTGGAAGCCTCCGCCAAAATACCATACAAGCACCGGGAGCTTTTCATCGATGCTCTTTGCGGGAGTCCAGATATTCAGATACAGACAATCCTCGCTGATGGGATGCTCGGGATCGACATGCCATTCACGGCAGTAAATATCGGTTCCGAGTCCGGGAGTGTCCTGATAAGATATCGGCGCAAACTCATAGGCTTCCTTTACGCCGTCCCAGTCAGCGCACGGCTGCGGCGCGCGCCATCTGTTTTCACCAACGGGCGGTGCCGCAAAGGGGACTCCTTTATATACCGTGACTCTCGGATCCGCTCCCGGAAGTCCGCGAAGTCTCCCGTTTTTTACTGTAGTCTCTCGTAACATGAAAACCTCCTCCTGCCCTCCGTAAACCCTGCCGGAAGGCCTTTTGTTCTTCTCTCGTCTGATGTTACGACACCTCATTCCGACTGTCAAGGCTGAGAGCAAAACATCGCAATAAGTGCCCAAAATCAGGCTTTTTATCGATATTATTTCAGAAATAATACTTCGAAAATTTGTTATTGACATGTAATCAGATATGTGTTATAAAATCATTGCGCGCGATATTATTCCGAAAATAATATCATTCAATAATATCATTAAGATCGTAACACGGAACATATTCCAAAAGGAGGCAGTCATGCAGACAAAAAAAACAACAGAGACCAAGCATCCCGTTACAGTACAGGACCATATGGAAGTCGATCAGAAAAACAAAGCAAAAAAGATCAACAAAGTTAACGAAGTCCTGAATATCCCCACCGGCGACAGATTTGAGCAGGATCTTACAGAGCTCCTTGATTCGGACGCAGAGGCAAACGGCGAATCCATCGTGATAGCGCTCTTTGACATGGACAGATTTGACCACATAAACACCGATTTCGGCCGGGATGTGGGAGACCGTGTCCTGATCGAAGCGGGCGAATACCTGAAAAAAAACATTCCCGAGTGCGCAACTCTCTACAGAATAGGCGGAGACGAATTCGGGCTCATTTTTAAGGGCGATCTTGAACGTGAAGACGTATTTCTCATTCTGAACGACCTGAAGAACAACCTCGACATCCGTACACCCGACGGAGAAAAGCAGACCGTCACGATAGGCATGGCTGCGGCATTTGTTGACGCATCCAGATGTACAGAACTTGTGAGAAAAGCAGACAGCGCGCTCTACCGCGCAAAAGTATCGGGCCGTGACAAGGTCGCGATGGCAAAAGAAGAAAAAATTGTGCCCAAGACCAGTCATTACACGCAGGATCAGCTTCAGAGACTCTCAAAGCTCTCAAAACGCGAGGGCATAGGAGAAGCTATCCTCCTTCGCGAAGCGATCGACATGCTCCTCAAAAAATATGATTGTTGACCGGCCGTTTTCATGGTAGAATGCTCTTACAGTTTGAAAACGGAGGCACAGCACTGGGAAATATCCCGGTCCGCGAGAGGCTTGAACAATTCAAAGACGATAAATACAAAGAATTTCAGAGTAAACTTGTGCCAAACATTGACAGTTCGACCATTCTCGGGGTAAAGACTCCCGCCATGCGTTCCATCGCAAAGGAGTTTTTCGGCACTGAGGAAGGAGATGCCTTTTTGCTTGCCCTGCCTCACAGATACTATGAGGAAAACCTTGTGCATTTCTTTATGATCGCGCTCATCAAGGATCTTGACAAGTGTATCTCGGCCACGGAATCATTCCTTCCCTATGTGGACTGCTGGCCCGTGAGCGACCAGTCAAGTCCTGCGGTGTTCAAAAAAAATCACGAGAAGATCCTCCCCTTTATCAGGAAATGGATCTCCTCGGATCATGTTTACACGGCAAGATTCGGTATAAGAATGCTCATGAATGAATTTCTGGACAAAGACTTTCGTAAGGAATATCCGGAGATCGTAGCTTCTGTGAACGGGGAAGACTACTATCTCAAGATGATGGTCGCGTGGTATTTTGCCACGGCTCTTGCCAAAAGATATGACGAAACGGTGGTCTTTCTGGAGCAGCACCGTCTTGACCCGTGGATACACAACAAGGCCATTCAAAAAGCCCTCGAAAGCTTCAGGGTCACAGATGAACACAAAGCATATCTCAGATCGTTAAAAGTCCGCTGAGTTCTTTTTTCAAAACATTGAGTACCCTCTTTTTGTCCGCGCTCCAAAGCGGCGAAACGAGGGTCTTTTTTGCGCCGTCCCCGGTAAGCCTGTGTATCACCACATCCTCGGGAAGCGCCGCGACGCAGTCCCGCACAAGCGCGACATATTCTTCAAAAGACATGGTCTCAAACTTTCCGGCGAGATACTCCTTTTCCAGATCGGTGCCTTTTATCACATGCAGGAGCTGGAGTTTTATTCCCTGAACACCGCTGTTTCCAACGTATTTCACGGTTTCAAGCATCTGTTCCCTTGTTTCAAAAGGAAGTCCGAGTATGACATGTGTGATGACGTAAAGTCCTGCGCTTTCAAGGTCGTTTACCGCTTTGTCATAAACCGAAAGAGGATAACCTCTTCTGATATATCCGGCAGTCTTCTCATGGATCGTCTGAAGCCCGAGTTCCACCCACACGGGTTTTATCCTGTTCATTTCCGAAAGAAGACTCACGGTTTCCGGAGGAAGACAGTCGGGTCTCGTTGCCACGGATATCCCCACGATCTCCGGATCTTCCATTGCTTCCGAATATCGTTCTTTCAGAGTTTCCACGGGTGCGTAGGTATTTGTAAATGCCTGGAAATACGCTATATACCCTTCTGCGCCTTTTTCGGCGGCTTTTTCTTTTGCCAGCCTTATCTGCTCACCTATCGGAACAAAAGCCTCACACGCGAAATCTCCGGAGCCTGCGCCGGAGCAAAAGATACAGCCTCCCGTGCCGCAGGTACCGTCACGGTTTGGGCAGGAAAAACCTGCATTTATCGAAAGCTTGTAGATCTTTCTGCCATATTTTCTGCGAAGATACTCATTCACCATCAGATGTGACATCAGTCCGCTCCCTTTCTTATCGCGCGGATCGCGTCACGCTGTATATCGCGGTCGTATGAGAGCATGGGCTCTGTATCTTTTCCTTTTATCCTGCGGTCGACGTAATTTTTTGTGAGTTTTATGAGAAGCGGGGTCTGTACAAGGATCCCGATGAGGTTCGGTATCATCATGAGACCGTTAAGCGTATCGGAAATGTCCCATGCGAGGTTGTCTTCCATGATCGCGCCAAAAACGATAAGAAGCACGAATATCACGCGGTAGATCTTTGCAGCTGTGATGCCGAAAAGATATTCGGTGGTCTTTGCGCCGTAATAAGACCAGCCTATCACAGTCGTAAACGCAAACAACGCGATCGCGATAACGATGAACCATTCTCCCGGGCAGCCAAGCACCGAACCGAAGGCCTTTGCGACAAGCGTGTCATCCGGAACGGATGCGTCTCTCACAAGACCTGTGTTCAGATCGACAGCTCCGGAAGTAAGGACCACGAGAGCAGTGATCGTGCAGATAACGACAGTATCGACAAAAACTTCGGCAATGCCCCAGAGTCCCTGCTTTACGGGCTCTCTGGCACAGCTGTTGCTGTGCGCCATGACCGAGGAACCGAGACCTGCTTCGTTTGAGAAAATGCCTCTTTTACAGCCGTTTTTGATGGTATTGAATGCGAGTTTTACAGCGCTTCCTGCGATACCGCCCTTTATCGCCGCGGGCCCGAACGCAAATCGGAAGATGGAAAGAAATGCGGCAGGAAGGCTTGTGATATTCAGTATGATGACCAGAAGGCATCCGATCACATATACTCCGCACATAAAGGGGATCAGCTTTTCCGAGACCGCAGCAAGCCGTCTGAAACCGCCGAGGATGATGATGGCGCCAAGCACCATGAGAACGATGCCTATCGTCCAGTTGACTCTTGAAATGCCAAAAAGCATCCCCTTGTCAACATCCTTTAAAAAAGTCTCCTCACAGTTGACCGTGATCTTGTTGATCTGGCACATGTTTCCTATGCCGAACGATGCAAGCATGGTGAACAGACAAAACATCACGCTCAGTACTTTTGCGATGAGCTTGCAGTTTTTTATGGAACCCAGCCCGTCCTGGATATAATACATGGATCCGCCGGACCACGCCCCATCCGCATTTCTGCGCCTGAAATAAAGCCCGAGTACGTTTTCGGCGTATTTTATCATCATGCCGAAAAATGCGGCGATCCACATCCAGAAAACCGCGCCGGGACCGCCTACGCATATCGCCGTGGAAACGCCGGCTATGTTACCTGTACCGAGAGTGGCGCACAGGGCCGTACAGAACGTCCTGAACTGTGACAGGGCACCGGCATCGTTGATGATGCGCCCCTCACGGTACATTATCCCGAAGGTCTTTTTGAACCAGTGCTTTATATATCTTATCTGGAAACAGCCGGTGACTATGGTGCACACAAGCCCGGTGCCCAAAAGCAGAGCAAGGCCGAACGTGCCCCAGGCAAATCCATTGACCGCGTCGTTTACCCTGATGATAGTGTCCATACAACAGATGTCCTTCCTATAGTGTCACATCATTCTCCAAGGAGTTCCAGCATGCCGTCATAGTCATAACTGTCCGCCTTTTCACGCACTGCCCTGAACTTTTCGGCCATGTCTTCAGGTATCGCGTAATTTGCGATCTCACCCATGATCTGTTCAATGGCGTCGCAGTCCATTGTCTTTGCAGCGTCGCGAAGTCCGTCAAACACGCTGTTCATGAGGAATTCATCTGCGACCGGTCTGTTTTCTTCCGATCCGTCACTGTCGTTTTGTACCCCAAAAACAGGCCCGAGGATCTTTGAATAATTCAGGTAGTCCTTCATGAAATCCGCGTGGTTTGCCCTGATATACTCAACGTTTTCTTCTTTTCCCGCGTTTTCAAGGAGCTGGGCGCGCTCCGCGAATGCGACTGCGCCTATGAGTTTTGCGGAACTCTTTAACGCATGGACCTTGATGGTATAATCCTGCCAGTCTTCCGATGAATAAAAGCCTTCTATCTCTTCGGATTTTGACGGGATCGAATCATAGAATATCTTCATGACAGTCTTTAACGTGTCGGAGGATCCGCTGTTCCTGATCGCCGCTTCACCGTCTATGCCTTCTATGCCACTGTACCACTGCAGATCTTCTTCGTTTTCCGAAGCTCCTTCTCCTTTTGCAGCTTCGACTTCCTCATGTCTGTCGGGAGTGAGAAGCTCGGGAGAATCGTCAGTCTCATCATCGTCACTGTTCTCTTCCGCATCGACAAGTTCACTCTCGTCACTTATGAGAGAACCAATGTTGTATGACTTGTTGCCCTTTACAAAATACAAAATGCCGAAGGTTCCGGTTCCGCAGTTTGAAGAGATGGCCGCAGACGCCTGCTGGAAGACAACATTTTCAAAGTAGGCAAACCTGCTCACTTCCTCCTTGATCCACATGAGAGTGTCCATGGGGATGTTCACGTAAGTTATGAACACGACCTCGGGATCGGGAATGATGTCAACGGGGAAGGCATTGTGAATGTATCGCTTGTATGCCCTTTTTGTGCTTCCGAGCCACAGTCCGCCTATGCCCGACTTGTTGTTTTTGCATCTGATGGTCGGATGGAGGCTCAACGCTTTTGCAAATTTATTGATCGTGTCGCTGATATGCCCATTCTTTGTCATATACTCCGTGGTATCGATGACAAAGCTGCATTTCAGTCTGGCTTTGACGATGTCAAGTTCCTCGATTATCTTGTCCACCGGTATGCTCTGCTGTGCAAGCTTATAGGCAATGAGCACCAAAAGTCCCGTGGCGCTCGACAGGCACTCCGAATTGATGACGGTAACATTGTCAAACGCTTTGGCCGCTTCACAGGCCATGTGGTAGTCATCACTCATGCTGCTCGTGAGCGCGATATGGATAAGATGGTGGGCTTTTTTGAGCTCTGCCGCAAAGAACGCCGTGTAACCCGCTTCATCAGGCGAAGTGGACCTCGCCGTTTTTCCTGTGTCGATATAGCGTATGAGTTCTTCGGCATCCATCTGCACGCCGTCCTTGAACACGCCGTCCTCGGTGTGGATGAGAGCCGGTATCAGAGGGAGGTTCAGCTTTTTCACTATGGAATCGGGCAGGTCGCACAAAGTACTCGACGTGATAAGGACGGGAGCCTTTCCGGAATACCCGGCGGATGCATTGATATCCTCATCTGCGCTCATGACCTTGCTCTTTAAGATCAGCTTATCCCTTGAGATATGCTTTACGAGCATCGCTTCAAGATTGTCTCCCGAAACGGGCTTTACCAGATATCCGTCAAAGCCTGCCCTGTTGTAAAGCTCTCTGTTGTCGCCGCCCGCATTTGCAGTGAGCACGATGACAGGCGTTGTCCTGTTGAGACCGCCCGTCTGGTTTCTGAGTTCCATAAGGCATTCGATGCCGTCCATCTCGGGCATAAGATGATCCATGAGAATGGCATCGTAATGCTTCTTTACAGCCAGTTCAAGCGCAGCCTTGCCACTCAAGGCCTTGTCGATGGTCATTCCCGTTCCCGCAAGGAGCTTACTCTCCACCTCGAGATTCATCTCGTTATCGTCCACGATGAGTATCGAAGCCTCAGGAGCGCTGAAGCTGCTCTCGTATGCCGCGCGCTTTGATATCCTCTGGTTGTGGATATTGAGCTCTCCTATCTCGGTGGCATCGGAAATGCCCTGTTTAACAACAACGGTGAACGTCGTTCCTTCACCGTAAACGCTGTTGACAGTGATGTTTCCGCCCATGAGGTCAAGGAGAGTGCGGACAATGCTAAGGCCCAGTCCGGTACCCTCAACATGGCGGTTCTTTTCCTCGTCCACGCGCTTAAAGGCATCAAAAAGGTATGGAAGCGATTCTTTCTTGATACCCATACCGGTATCGGTGACAGAAATGGTGAGGAGCACCGTTTTTTCGTCGATCTCGTCGCTTTCCATGTGAAGTTCTATCGAACCCTCGGTGGTATATTTTACCGCATTGTTCAACAGATTTATGATTATCTGTTTGATCCTTACTTCGTCACCGTAAAGTACGGACGGTACTTTGGGGTCGATGCTCACGTCAAACTTTAAGCCCTTGTCGTGAGCCCTGAGCCAGATCATATTTACAACTTCGGAGATCAGATCTCCGGTCCTGTAATCCACAGGAACGATATCCATGCTTCCGGCTTCCATTTTGGAAAAATCGAGGATATCGTTTATCAAGGTAAGCAGCATCTTGCCTGCGCCCTGGATGCCCGCAGCGTTCTTTTCGACCTCCTCTGACGCGCTTCCGTCGCGAAGGATAAGCTCGTTGAGACCGAGAATGGAGTTTATGGGAGTGCGGATCTCATGGCTCATGCTTGAGAAAAAGCGGTTTTGAGCGCGTGAAAGCTCTTCAGCCCGCTCCGCTTCCTTCTTTGCGCGCTTGTTCTCATCGTTGAACAAACGGTTCTGGAGCCATATCATAGCACAGCATACGATGCTCACGAGCACCAGTGAGACAAAAGCATCCACATAGGCCTGTTCACGAGGGTGCTGTTCTATCAGATCAGGATATTGATATTCCACGGCATAACATGCCACAGTCAAAAGGAACAGCGCCACCATAAGGAACTTTTGCGGTTTTCCTTTGGTGACTAGTCCCACGTACATAAATCCGAAGACCACCCAGAAAACGCCGCCGCCATGGACGCCGCCCCCAAAAACGATAAGTCCGGGGATGATAAAGAAAACAAGTGCCGTCGCGATTAATCCGGTAGCCACTTTCACCTTGTTTCTGTAAAGACCGATGGCCGTTACAACAGGAAGAAAAACCGCAGTGGTCGTGAGAACAATGAGTTCCCTCACGTCTTCTCCGGATATAAGGTTTGCGATCATTGCGATGATGACACCGGGCTCGGCAATAAATGTGAGCACCATGGCAACACGCTCGGAAAGCGGTCTTTCTGTATCCAGGAAGGCTGAGCGGAAAGTGTTTATAAATCCGTTTTTCTTCATACTCTACACCTCCCTGCCGGAAGTTCTTCCCGGGAACAGTTTGAGCATCACTCGTTCAAACTCGACCATATTGATCGGCTTCGCAATAAAGCCGTCAAAGCCTTCGTTGACGAACATCTCCCGCGCTCCGGAAACGGCATTTGCGGTGAGCGCCACCACAACCGCATCTTTTCTCAGTTCAAACCCTGCGGACTTTATGCGTTTCATGGCTTCCACGCCGTCCATTTCAGGCATCATGTGATCCATGAAGATGATGTCATAATCTCCCGCCCGGAACTTGTTTATGGCCTCCTTGCCGCTTGAAGCCGTGTCTATGATCATTTCGTAGTCTTTAAAAAGGCTCTGTGCCACCACAAGATTCATGGGCTCATCATCAACAACAAGCGCTTTTATGCCTGTGAACATCGGCTTCTCGGTGGTCTCCGTAAACTCGATGTTTCCTGCATTTTTGCCCTCATTTAAGACTCTGATGACAGGATATGCATAGAGCGGTTTCGGCATTACGACGACGTTGCTGCCAAGTGTGGCTCTGAAGCCTTCTCCCGCAGATACCGCCACCACGATATCGCCCTTGCTCATCTCATCAAAGTATGCGCTGTTTTCCTCGTATTCCTCCTGTCCCATGAAAATAAAGGACACGTCCAGTTTTTCCCTGTAACGCTCTATTTCTTTCACCGTGCCTGCCGCAAAGAGAGGCGCGTGGATCCCCTGAGCGAGATTTGCGGCCATTGTCCTGTAAAAATCACGCACCTTGGGTATCTTGTATTTATCAGACCTCACATGGAACAGGATGTTTCCGGTGAAATGTCTCGGAAGCGCAAGACACGGAGACGGATCCACCACAGTCTGCGGAATGGTCACACGGACGGTGGTCCCGTTCTTCTTTTCGCTCTCAATCTTTACAAAGCCGCCCATCCTGTGGGCAAAGCCGTACACTATGAAAAGCCCGAGACCAATGCCTCCCGAGCTGCGGTTTCTCTTTTTGTTCACCTGATACATGCCGACGCTTACGGCCTCAAGCGCTTTCCTGTCCATTCCTATGCCGGTGTCGGTCATCTCAATGCACAGATTTACGCCGTACTCCTTCTTTTCAGCCGAGAGCCGGACATAAATGCCGCCGTGCTTTGTGAACTTGACTGCGTTTTCAAGAAGGTGCCTGAATATCTTGTGGAGCTTTGTGATATCGCCCTTCATCATCGTCGGAACCTTGGGATCGATATCGACTATGAGCACAAGATCCCTGTTGTTGTCGATGAGCTTGTAGCTTGCCACCACATCGTTTATGAGCGATGTGCTCATATACTCTTCTTCCTCGAGCCTTACCTTATGCCTCTTGCACTCGGTATAATCCTGGATATCCTCGATCTGGTAGGCCAGACGGATCCCGGCATCCTTTATGGCGTTTGCCTCATATCCGACATCCCTCTTGATCAAAAGATCCGACATGCCGTTTACGACGTTTACGGGTGTACGGAGCTCATGAGAGATATTTGAGAGGAAATCCTCCATATCGGCTTCATAAGCCTTTATACGCTCCTCTTTTTCCTTATCGATGTTCTCGGCTTCAGCCCTGCCGTTGATCGATCTGATGCAGGTAAAATAGACAAGCACAACGGCCATGACATGCAGGATGACCCTTGATATCTCCAGTGTTCCCAGAGTAAATGTGTCATTACGGTATGCCAGGATGAACTGGATCACCATGACCACGACATATTCAAGCAGGAACAGGTTCATCATATAGATGTGGTCGAGCAAGGAATAAGAGGCCATGACCAGCATAAATACAAGGGCAACATCAAAAAAACTCGTTTCATGCACACCGTGATAAAAAAGCGCGAGCATGGCATAGACCAGATAATATGCTTTTCTTATACCTGCGGGAACGTGTCCGGAAAGGTCCATCACCCAGAGCGATACTGCGCCCGCAAGGATCAGCGGCGGCACCCAGAACTCCCAGCCCATCACTATGCTTTCCACGGAAAGCCCAATGCATGCGAGCGTCGCAAGCAGGATTATGAATTTCTCGTTTTTTGTGCGGTCCATGTAAGTCCCTTTCTCATGATATCAAGGTCATTTTTCGCTTTTTTCCTGTTCGCCGGACTCCTCAAATGAGATGAGTTCCGTGACATACTCAACTGTGGTCGTTTCGCTGAACTGAGTCTCGCACCATGCATCCAGCACTCTCTCGATGACAACGGAAGCATCTTCGTCGGCAAGCCCCGGGAGAAGAAGGAAAAACTGGTTTACCTTGTTCTGCATCATGATGTCGCTTTTTCTGAGAACATTTTTCAGCACCTCTCCAAACTCCGCAGCAGCGTCGTAGATATGGCCGTCCTCCTCTTTTTCCTTAAGCGAGAACAGTACCTTTGTAGCCTTACGCTTGTAGCACTTTATGAGTCTCATGATAAAGCGGTAGTTGGTGATGAACGCATCCTGCCCGAGAAGCATGGCATGCCTTGCTATGTCTCTTTCTTCCGCGATATGCGTGAGCCTTATGAGCTCCTTGTCAAGATCGTCGGCAAGCGCAAGACCCCTCAGCGCTCTGGGCCTGTATATCTCATATCCGTGTTTGCCGTGCTGCTTGACGTTTAAAAGGCAGCTGTCGGCATATTGGAACAGCTCGGTAAACTCTTTTCCGTGCTTCGGCACGAACACCGCGCCCACGGAGATGCCCATTGGTATGATGAAATCCGGTCCCATGAGCGCCGAAGCCTTTTCGAGGAGCTGTTCGTTGATGCGTTTTGTCAGCGCCTCAACCGCCTCCTCTGAAATGATGTTTTTAAAAAAGACCATGAATTCGTCACCACCGATACGCGTTGCGACATCATCTTCGCGTGTGTTGTCGCGGACGATCTCGGCAAAGACCTCAAGGACTTTGTCGCCCATATCGTGACCGTAAAGGTCATTCACCGCCTTGAAACTGTCAAGGTCAAAGATCATGAGTGCGCCGGTCTCGGTCTTGCAGAGCTCTTCTATCTTTGCGGTCCCGTTGGCTTTGTTCATAAGCCCGGTGAGCTTGTCGAGAGTCGCTTCTTCCGTCAGCGTTTCGATCTTTCTGTTGTTCTCTATGGCATTGTTGATCCTTCTTACAAGAATGTCCTTGTTGAAGGGTTTCCTGATAAAGTCGGACGCGCCGGCTTTGAGCCCTCGCTGTTCGGATTCGATGTCACGGTCTCCGGTCAGGATGATGACCGGTGTCTCGTTTCGTTTTGTCTTTTTCTCGTACTCCCTTAATGCCTGTAGTGTCTCAAAACCGTCCATTCCGGGCATTATAAGGTCGAGCAGGATAAGATCGGGATCGTTTTTCCTAATGAATTTCAAAAGGTTACGTCCCGAATGCAGGCAGCTCACCTTCATCCCGCGTGAGCGCAAAAGGCTGCGCACGTTCGTGAGGCTCAGCGCCTCATCGTCAACAACTGTGATCCAATAACCGGCTTGTTCCATACCAATCCCCATTCTCTGATCAATGATCCTGTAAAGCCCAATCTACGAAAGAAGCTCGATGATACCGTCGTAATCGTATTTTTCGGCCGCTTCCTTCAGTTTTCCAAACAATTCCTTCTCACTTTCCGGTATCTTGTAGGCCTCCATCTCTCCGAAAATAGTCTCGAGAAGGTCACAATCCATATCATCGGCGGCTATCCTCAGCCTGCTGTATGTCTCGCTTATCAGTTCATCTGATGCCGTCGGCTTTCCGTCGTCTGTTTCGTCCCGGTAAAACAGCGGAGCGATGACATCCTTTAATCTTGTACAAAGCCGGGCAAATTCCGGGTGTCCCTTTTTCAGATATACGATATCTTCACGTTTTCCGGCATCCTCCAGCGCCTGCGCCAGTTCCCCGATCTTTGCGGCGCCTATTATCCTCGCGGAGCTTTTCAATGCGTGTACCTTTATCGTATAGTCCTTATGATCTCCTTCCTCAAGAAAACGACTGATGTCTTCGAGATTTCCCGATACCGACCCGTAAAAGATCTTTAAGAGTGACATGTAGCTTTCTACATCCCCGCTGTTCTTTATGCCCAGTCTCACGTTTATCAGTTCTCCGTCTATGGCTTTAAGTTCAGGCGGAATGTCATCATCCATTGAATTTCTTTGCGCGCTTTCGCTGTTTCCTTCCTCCTCGGTGAGCTTTTCCTTAGGTATGTAAGTGAGCAGGAGCTCTTCCAGCTTTTCGGGATCGACAGGCTTTGTGAGATAGTCGTCAAAACCCGCTTCCAGATATTGCTCTCTTGCGCCCGATACGGCATTTGCGGTAAGGCATACCGCGATGGTATCAAGATTTGGCGAATCCTTTGTTTTCCTAAGTTCCTGCAGTGTCTCGATGCCATCCTTCACAGGCATCATATGGTCAAGGAAAATGATATCGTACTTTACCGAGGCCATATATCCGAGACCCTCGTCTCCGCTGTCTGCAGTATCCACCTTAACGCCTGTGCGTTTCAGGAGATTTTTGAATACGGTGAGATTCATCGGATTGTCATCCACCACAAGAATATGGGCCCGCGGAGCAAACAGGCCTGCGTTTGTCTTTTTGCGGTTTGATGGATGTTCCTCACGAAGCCTGTTGTAGTTTCCGATGACTTCCCAGCCTTTTACCTTCTGCTTCAGCGAAAAGGCGAAAACCGAGCCTTTTCCGTACACGCTTGAAACTTCAAGCGCAGAGCCCATCAGTTCCAGAAGGCTCTCGGTGATGTTCATGCCAAGTCCTGTGCCTTCTATGTTGCGGTTTCTTTTTTCCTCTATACGTTCAAACTTTGAGAACAGCTTTTCGATGTCTTCGTCTTTTATGCCGATGCCCGTATCTCTCACGGATGCTTTAAGGATCACGTTGTCGGGATCGTCCTTGTCTTTTTCGGCCTTAAGAGAGAATGTGACGACGCCCTTCTCCGTATATTTTACGGCGTTAGTCAGGATATTTGTGATGACCTGCTTTATCCTCACTTCATCACCGTAAAGATGCCTTGGAATGCCGCCGTCTATGATAAATTCGAGGATAAGACCTTTTGCCTCGGCCCTCGAACGTATCATCGTCTCGAGGTCGTTCACAAGAGAAGCGATGTCATAATCCACTGGAATGATCTCTATCTTTCCCGCTTCGATCTTTGAAAAATCAAGAATGTCATTTATGAGGCTGAGAAGAGAGTTTCCGGCACTTTTGATATTGTCGGAATAGCTCAGGATCGACTTGTCGGACGATTCTCTCTGTATCATCTCGTTCATGCCGAGAATGGCATTTATGGGCGTACGGATCTCATGGGACATGTTTGAGAGGAATGCCGACTTTGCCTTGTTTGCCGCAATGGCCTGCTCGGTCTTTAGCGCGGCTTCGCTGGCTTCCCTGTTCTTCTTCTCAGAGAGACTGATAAAATACATGAACGCAAATACCATGATCACGGAAGTGAATATCGTGACCATGAGAGGAAGGCGGAGCCTGGCAAAAGCTTTTGTCGCGTCCGTTATCGAAACACATACCCACTCATTTCCGAGTGGCATCACATAGATCATGTAATCCTTATCATCGACTTTGATGTAGGAGTGCCCGGTTTCCGATGTTTTTATCATTTCTGCCGTGCGCTTTGATATCCCGTTATCCGAGTGGAAGATATCAAGACCTATGTATTCTCTGACAGAGTCGGATATCACTATGCCGGCCTCATTTACCAGGAACTCTTCACTTACGTTTCCGGCCGCGGCATGTTCGTCGATGATCTGCTGGAAATCGTCCATGGAAATGTCGATACCGACGACACTCACGCCGTCGCAAAGAGTGCGGACAAGGGCGATCATCATTTTCCCGGTATCAAGGTCGATATAGGGGTCGACGATCACGACCTTGCCTTTTCCCTCTATGGCCTGAACATACCACGGGCGCGCAGTGGGATCATAACCCTCTTCGGGCACCCATCCGGAGCCGTCCATATATTCTCCGTTGATAAAGCCGTAAATACCGGTGGTATCGGCTATCAGAGAATCCTCAACAGCTATGGTCTCGTTAACGAGAAAGTCAAGTATCTCCTCGCGGGACCGTCCCTCTTTTATCATGTTGTCGAGCGTATAGCCCGCAAGCTGCAGGATATCCATGCTCGCGGACATACTTTTGTCGATGCGGTTCGCAAGCTCTATGGAGTTCAGACGTCCGTTATTAATGATGTTTTCCTTTGTTGCTTTGCTCAGGCGGTTGTAGTATACAAACACAACGCACACAAAAAAAGTCATGACCAGAGTATACAATATCACCCTGACCACTCTCGTCCTTTTTTTGATGTCTGCTGCATTGCGTTTCATCCGAATGTCTCCCGGGAGGCGTATGAGCCAAAGAAAAGCAAAATTATACAGAGTGCATTATAAATAATAAATTAAACATATTCCATTAAAAAAATAGACCGTTTCCATAAAAAAACGATAAAAACAGGGAACTTGCCAAAAAACAAGTTCCCTTTACGGTATTTTTACACAAAATCGGTTTTTATCTCGAGATCCTGATGTTCGTCACTGCGCACTGGTCGCCCGTGATGGCAACATAAACCTCATCGTTCTCGTCAAGTATCGATGTGTTGTTTCTGATGGACAGACCGAGATTTTCGGTCTTCATATAAACGACGTTGCTCTTTTTGTTGAATACCGCTTCGGAGTCAAAGCCCTTTTTGTTGCCCTCTTTCCAGGCTTCCCATCCTTCAAAAGCATCAAGCTTTCCGGTGATATATTTATTTTTGGCGGAGCCGTCGATGTTCCTGCTCTCTCCGTCAAGGCGGATCAGTGCGTATTCCTTGTAGCCTTCGCCGTTTACTTTGCCGTCCTTTGAGGTATAGATCACGAAATATGGGCAGTGCCATACGAGTCGTGCCGTGGGAAGGCTCATGGTATGGTATTTCAGAACAAGCCTGTCGGTAAGCGGTATGCCTTCGGAGTAAGCGGTCCTGTGGTTGTTCACCTGAAGATTCGGGATGTCTCCGACAGGTCCGTCAATATAGCTTATCTCATCCGCTATCCTTTCGATACTGTCAACAGACACAGGCTCCTCTGCCCTGTTTATGCTCACGTCAAATATCTCGCACTGTTCACCTGTGATGCAAAGATATGCATACCTTGAACTGTCGGGAAGTGCAAAGGTGTATTCTCTTGCGGTGCATCCGTCGTCAACGGTGACGAGCACATGGTCCAGGCATTTTACCGCTTTTATCTCATAAGCAACATAGCTTCTGCCCTTACGTGCATCATCCGAAGACTCACGAACGACCTTGGTGGAGAGCTTTCTCACGCCCTTGTTCAGTGCCTCGCCTTCAAGCCATATCTCGGCGTATTCATAATAGCAGAGATCGACTCTTGTCTCATCATTACTGTGCACGCGGCTGTCAAGAGAATCGAAAAGTATAAGCGCGGGGCCGTGTCCCTTGCCGAAAAACTCATCGTTTCTCTTTACCTTCATGCTGATGGATACGGTGTTTTGGTCAACCTGGATACCATCGGACATGTCGCTTCTGTCCTCGCCGCACTTAAGTGAGTTCCTTCCGGCGAGTTCATCCGCCACGGGCTTTTCCTGCATCCTGTAGTCCGGATCCTTGTCTATGAGTTCGAGCATGACTTCGGCAAATCTGGGATCGAACTGTGTGCCGGCGCCTTTTACAAGTTCCTCTCTTATAAGCTGCTGAGGGATGACATCACGATAGCTTCTGTTTGACGACATGGCATCATAGGCATCGGCGACCGAAATGATCCTTGCGATCTCCGGGATGTCCTCGCCCTTTATCCCGTCGGGATATCCGCCGCCGTCATAACGTTCATGATGAAAATGCGCACCTATGCTGAGATACGGATATTCACTGATACTCGAAAGTATGGCATTACCTTTTACAGGATGCTGCTTTATTATGTCAAATTCTTCTTCTGTGAGCTTGCCCTTTTTGTTGATGATGTGATTCGGTATACCTATCTTTCCCACGTCATGAAGAAGTGCGGCATAGTAGATCCTGCGGCATTCATCTTCGTCCTTTTTAAGCCGCTTTGCGATCATCTCCGAATATTCGGCGACACGCAGAGAATGCCCGTGAGAATAGGTGTCCTTGGCATCCACGGCATTTACAAGCGCTGTGACGGTCTGTTCGAACAGACGCTGCGACGCTTTCTGGCGTTCCGCAAAATGCCTCATCTCGACATCCCTGAAGCGCTTGATCTGCCTGTTTCTCTGATAGATCAAAACGATCGCGATTATCGTGAGGATATCCAGAAAAAGTCCCGGAAGGCTCAAAAAATTGTGCATCACGAAGCAGGTCCTGAGAAGAAGAGGGATCTGCACAACAAGAAGCGCAAGAGATGTGTAAAAGCCCATTCTCTTGAAGAACACCACAAGGAAGATGATACAAGTGTTTCCTATCGATGTGAGCACTCCCGCAAAAGTGGACACAGGGAACTCAAGCTCCCCGATATGCAAAATATATTCCGAACGCGATACCATAGGGACCAGAATGGTGGTCAGAAGGTAGATCGTCAGAAGTATAAAAAACACATATATCGGCAGATCGGCCTGCTTCGGAGCGCCGGTCAGTCTTTCCGACTCTCCTTGCCCGCCTGCCGTTTTGTTTTTCTTAAATGCCATTATACCCCGCCTTTCACAGAAAAGCATTTTTCTTAAATATAGAGTATTATAACATCCCATCCCCTTCAAAGAAAAGGAAAATAATCCTAAACAAAATCCTACAACTTGGTGAACTCTGCTTTTGCCTTGTCGAGGACCGCTATCACCTTGTCACACCATGAGTCGAATTCGGGGTCGTCCTTCTGACATTCTTCGGGATGACTCAGGCAGTAATCCACGGCATATCTGACACCCATATCAAATTTCACATTCATGTTGAGCCCGGGTACCGTGCGCTTTAACTTTGTGTTGTCAAACACCACCGAAACGGATTTGTCACCGAGGAGAGCCCCTGTAAAGTCATATCCCATACCGTCACCGGCAGCGCATAAGAAATCCGAGGAAACGTGATATGAGTTCAGCTTTACGCCGAGCGCGTCCGCAATGGTCGCGTATATCTGATCCCACGAGAGACTTTCATCCGAAGTGATCTGGAATGCTTCACCGATCGCGTGGCGGTTTCCCATAAGTCCGATGAATCCTTTTGCAAAATCCCCATTCCATGTCATGGTCCAAAGGCTTGACCCATCGCCCTGTATGATGACGGGTTTTCCCTGAAGCATGCGCTTTATGACCTGCCAGGAGCCGTTTTTTCCATGAACGCCGAGCGGAATACTCCGTTCATCGTAGGTGTGGCTCGGCCGGATGATCGTTACAGGAAAGCCGTTCTCTCTGTACACCTTCATCAGAAAATCCTCGCAGGCTATCTTGTCCCTGGAATATTGCCAGTAAGGATTTGCGAGAGCGGTGCCCTCGGTTATGAGGTATGATGCCGACGGCTTGTGATATGCCGAGGCTGAGCTGATATACATATACTGGCGGGTCTTCCCGTTAAACAGCCTGTAGTCTCTCTCGACCTGTGACACATGAAAACCTATGAACTCGCATACCGTGTCAAATGTCATTCCTTCAAGTTTTTCCGCGACCGCCTTTTCGTCGGACATGTCTGCGGTGATGTGGTGCACTCCCTCAGGGAGCACATCTTTGCGGTTTCCGCGGTTCAATACCCATACTTCCCATTCATTGCCTTCCGCAAGGCCTTTTACTATAGCCGTGCTGATGATTCCCGTGCCTCCGATGAACAAAACCTTTTTCTTCACGATGTAAACCTCCTTATGCAAGCCTTAAAGTATCATTTCATCTTTTTCAACACCATCATATGCAGATCTATGCAGCCATCGGCATCGATAACGAGCGGATCCCACGATGAGAGCTTCTTTCCCATGAGCTCACGTTCTTCACCGGTGTCATAATAATAGCTGCCGTTCACATATTTCCAGTCTCTGCCCTTGTCCGCATAATAGCCGCCTTCCAGCAACTCACCTATATGCCCCGCAGCCACTGCGGCTTCGATCTCTTTCTGTGACACGCCGTCAGGGATCTTTGCGACGGTTTTTACCTTGTGGTCCTCTGTGAACCACATCTGCATGTCAAATAGCTTCATTTCCGAAGGAATCTCCTCTTCCTCCATCTCGCCGGCAGCAACCCTCTTTTTCAATTCAGTGAGCATCTCATCCTTTGTTATCAGGCCGAAACCGCCGTCAGCCGTGGGACCGAGAGTCTTGACTATCTCATATTTTCCGACGATATCGGTGTGTTTAAGATCGTCATCGGTGGGCACGAGATCTCCTATGTCAGGCTCTTTCTCAGGTTCGCTCACTGTGCCCTCGGCGATCTTTTTCATTCCTATCGCCAGAAAACCGATGGAAAAAACAATGCATCCGTCCTGTACAGAGAGTGTCTCCGCGGCTTTCAGGAAATTGCTGTCGGGAAGGTCAAGAAAAGCATTGAGGGTATAGTGGTACTCACCGTAGCTTGTCTGTTCCCATGTGCCGTGCTCTTCCTTTCCGCTTCCGAGGTCCTTCATAACGATCGCATGATCCTCAGTGAACGTGTATGTAAGGTCGGAAAAATCCCTGCCGTCCTCACTCTTCCATTCCTTTGCGGGAATGTGCTTAAGGTCGTTCGAAAAAGCATTTACGATATAATCGACCTGCCATGTCCCGACAATAAACTTCATTCCCTCGTAAAGATCGTCCTTGTCCAGTTCAAAACCCATGATAATACCTCCTCTTATCGTATATTTTTATATTTCCATTATCTTGCACTGTGGTATGCCGTTGCTCCAGTATTGCTCTATAGGGAGATGCTTTCTCTGTACGATGATGCAGGAATTCATCGCTCCGTGCCCGACGATCAGGACATCCTTTCCCTGTTCGAGCAAGGGCTCCGCAACTTCTTTTAAAAAGGAACCCGTCCTTGCAAAAAGCTCGTCAAAGGTCTCCGTGCCTCCGACCGACTCCTTGTATTTTTCAGGGCTCTGAAACAGCAGATTTATGGGGCAGCCGGGTATCTTGAAGCTGTCCGCGAGTCCCTCGTATTCCCCGAATCCCATCTCCATGAGCCTATCATCGGGGATTATCGGGACATCCCTGTCTTTAAGCAGTATCTCTGCGGTCTCACGCGCTCTTTTCAGCGGAGAGCAATAGCACACATCAAGCCTGAGATCCCGGTATTCCTCAGCCGCCGCCCGGGCCATGGCCCTTCCCTCATCATTAAGCGGTATGTCGGTACGTCCCTGGAGCCTTCGCGCTTTATTCCAATCCGTGAGCCCGTGCCTCATTATGTACAGCATCAGAAAACCTCCAGTACTTTGGCATTCTTTTTTACAAAAGCGATGAATTCGTTTATGCCTGCGTTCACCTCAACATACTGTCCGCCCCTGTATTCTTTTTTGTCCTTTGTAAGGACCCACTCGCCTTCGGGAAGATATACCTTTCTTGATGTCTGTCCCTTCTTTACTATCGGTGCAAAAAGTATATCGGGTCCGAACATGTACTGATCTCCGGTCTTGTAGCATTCCTTGTCATCAGGGAAGTCAAAGAACATGGGACGCATTACGGGATGTCCCTTTTCGGATGCGTTCTTCATGCACTCACTTATATAGGGGACAAGGCGGTATCTGAGTTTTACAAGTTCCCTCAGAACGGGCAGGTTGTCCTCGCCGAAGCTCCAAAGCTCGTTCTCACCACCGGTAGGCTCTTTTATGTCGCGTGACCTGTCGTGTCCGTCTCTCGAACCGTGGAGACGCATGACGGGAGAGAACACACCGTACTGGAACCAGCGCACTATCAGTTCCCTGAAATACTCCGTCGCGGTATTTCCTCCGTAAAAGCCGCCGATATCGGTATTCCACCAGGGTATACCGCACATTGCCATGTTGAGGCCCGACTTTACCTGTTCTTCAAGGCTCTCAAAGGTCGAAAGGATGTCTCCCGACCACACCAGTGCGCCAAACTTCTGCGCTCCCGTGTAGGCGCTCCTTGTGAGCGTGACAATGTCATCACGGCCGATCTTTCTCATTCCGTCATACACAAGCTGCGCGTAATGATACGGATAGAGAAGCGCCACCTCGTCCCCGCGCCCGCGGTACATGATGAGATTGTCAAAATGCTCGGGATGTATCTCGGGCTCGGCCTCATCAAACCAAAGTCCGTCAACGCCGTTGTCTATGTAGTTTTCCTTCAGACGCTCCCATACATATTCGCGCGTTGCGGGATTTGTGGGATCTATCTCGGCCTGAGGCCCGTAAAAATCAAACACTCTGTTGCTTCCCGAAGCGGTGCGCATAAGCATGTTGCGGTCGACCATATAGCGGTAGTTCTCACTGTGCTCGTTGATCGTGGGCCACATCGATACCATGAGCTTTATCCCCATGTCGTGAAGCTCTTTTGCCATTCCTTTGGGATCGGGCCAGTATTTGGGATCAAACTTGTAATCTCCCTGCTCGGTCCAGTGGAAATAGTCGATTATTATCACTGAAACAGGGATGTCCAGCTCCTTACATTTGCGGGCTACTCTGAGGACTTCCTCCTGAGTCTCGTATCTCAGTCTGCACTGCCAGAAGCCCATGCCCCACTCAGGCATCATCGGTGCGTGTCCCGTGAGATCCGCAAGTTTTTCGGACGCTTCTGCGGGTTTTCCGAGAAGCACCGTAAAATCGACCGCTTTGGTGCAGTCACTCTTCCATCTGGTACGGTTCATGCCAAGCTCGACCGTTCCCGTGGACGGCAGATTCCAAAGGAAACCGTATCCCAGAGACGAATAAACATAAGGGATGCTGGTCTTTGTGTTCAGATGCTGAAGGTCCACCGTGCAGCCTTTTTTGCTGAACACGTTCATCCTCTCATGTCCGAGTCCGAAGAAATCCTCGTCTTCCCGGGCTTCAAAGGTGACACGGACCTTCCAGAGCCCACTCCCGATGCTTTTGTAGTTCCTGAAGGAATAGCCGAAGGTCTGTTCAGGCTGCTCTTTTAATAACACGCGGTCTTTGTCAAAAAACGTGAGCCTTCCGTTATCTTCAAGGCACACCTTAAGATCCCCCGTTTTAAGCCAGGCGGATCTACCGTCGCTTCCTGTTTCGGCCGGTGTTTCCCGCGGCTCAAGTGTCCAGTTTTCATCGTTCAGTTTTGACGATGCGGTTGCCCTGAACCTTATACAGCCCTCGTGTACGGCTGAAATCTCTCCGGTCTCGCCTTCTCTTGTAAAAATTATCCTGTTGTTTTTGCAGACAAACTCCATTCTGCCTTCCCCTTTCGTTTAAATTGTGATCACAGCCAAGTACCTCTCACGCATTGCCGTATGCCTCGAGGAGCCCGTGTATACGCCCGATCTCTTCCGGTACATAAAGCCCTCTCGGGCATTCCTTCATGCAAGGCTTGTCCTCGCATGTCCTGCAATGCGCATAGGTCTGTTCCAGATCCATTTTGAGTTTTCCCGCTGCCCAATATTCTTTTCCGAGGTGAAAATAATTGAACTGCCTGAAGCTTGTGTGAATCTCGTGTCCGAAGGGGCACACACACCTTTGACAGCGGGCGCATTCTATCGGATCAAAGCTGTTCTTCAGGCGTTTCAACACCTCTTCAAAGGAAAAGGTGAGCGGAGGATATTCCGTTCCAAAAGCTGCTTCAGCCTGCTCAAATGTGCCTACGCCGAGAAGGGCGCTCGAAAACGGATATCCGAGTATCCCTCCGATAAGCTCCGCCACGGAAAAAGGCCCGATGAGAAGCCCCGCAGCATAGACTTTGTTCAGGATAAAGCCTTTTCCCTTGAAGGCTTCTTCCCCGCTGATGCGGTCAAGCATCCCGCGTTCAAGGATATTGCCGCTTCCCTGGAGCACATCGACACGGGGATCTTTTACGGCCCGAAGGAGCACGTCATAGTAGTGCGAAGCGATTCCCGTAAAGCCGATCTTTCCTTCTCTCTTCAGGTCGTACAGGGCATCCAGCGCGCCGCCTTTTCCAAGCACTTCGTCCACATTGCTCTCATCCACCTGATGTACAAAATATATATCAGGCTTTGTCCCGAGATTCTCGACAGAACGAAGCACTTCTCTGTAGATGTCACCTCCGCCGTAAAATCTCGCCTTATCGGAAATGACGATCTTTTTTCTGTCAACGGTCTTTGCAAATACTCCAAGCTTCATCTCCGCATCGCCGTATTCCTCGGGGATCGCGGTGTCATAGAAATTGCAGCCGTAGTCAAAGGCTTTTTTCATGATGGCCACGGCGGTGTCAGTGTCCGGACTGAAATACTCCGGCAGTACAGGAACGCGGCCGCTGAGGATCGGTATGGTCCCAAAGCCGAGTTCCGACACAACAAGTCCTGTCTTCCCAAGTTTTCGGTATCTCATAAGTCAAACCTTTCGGTCAATATTTTGTTATACGGAGAGCATCGCAGTATTTAAAGGCGCTCTCGGAAATCTCAGCCTCAGCGGGTATCCGCGCCTCCAGAAGTCCTTCACAAAACGCGAACGCCTCGGGCTCAATGGTCTTTACGGACTTCGGGATACAGATCGTTTTAAGGGATTTGCATCTGAAGAACGCCCTCTCCGGTATGGTCCTTAAGTTTCCCGAAAGGCTGATGTCCTTAAGGCTCACACAGTGTTCAAAGCATCTTTTGCCAAGTTCTTCAAGTTTTTCGGAGACATCAATGCTTTCAAGTGACTGGCAGCCGGAAAAAGCCATCGCCCCGATGCTCTTTACGGAGCCCGCGCGCGTAACAGCCTTCAGCCATTTACTGTTCTCAAACGCAGATCTCTCTATTGTTTCGGTTTCCCCCGACAACGCGATGGTCTCAAGGAGGTGGCAGTCTTTATAGACGGAATCGCCCACAGCCCTTATTCCTTCGGGGAACACAAGCCTTGTGATATTTCCTGTGCTTTCGATGAGTTTCCTGTCTTTGTCGAGTTTAAAGCAGTTTATGCACTCCGAAAAGATTCTTTTTATGAGGTCGGGATATCCCGCATCATCGATGTCGCAAACGCTGTTCAACGCATATTCCCGCCCGTTCCAGTCGGTGATCTTTTTAAGATTCAGGCAGTTTCTGAACGAGAGCGACTCGATCGAGATCCTTTCGGACGGTATCACAAGCTCCGTGATGTCGATATTTCCGGCAAAAGCCCAGCCTGCAACCCTTTTCACATCATCCGGTATGACCACTTTTCCCTTACAGCCCGCGCCATCGATAAGGACATCGTTTATAACGATCGTCTCGTTTTCTTTACGCTGTCCGTCAAGCCATGCCGTATGCGAGAACGCATGGCTTCCGAAGATCTTTACGGAAGGCGGGATCACGATCTCCTTCAGACGCAGATGATCCCTGAACGTGTCCTGTGCTATCTCTTCAATGTCCTCTGGCACAGTGACTTTCACAGAATCGCCGGTGTAGCCCACAAGGCGGACTGCGTCCTCTATCTCAAAGCAGGAGTACATCGACGCTATCACTTCACGTACAGGCAGTGGATATGGATTTCCCACATGGTTCAGGCCGTCGGAAAATCTGCCAAAGCTGTACCGTTTTGAATCATAGATGATGTTCTTCACTTCGGTGCATCCGATAAACACGCCGCTTTGCAGCACCGTACTGCTAATCAGCACTATCTCCTCAAGAGACGCGCAGTCCGCAAATGCGTGATATCCGCACTTCGTGCTGCCGAGAGTGACCTTTGTCAATGAATCGCATCTTTCAAATGCCCTTGCTCCTATTGATGTGATCTGCCCAAAATCAAAATGATCGAGGTCGATGCACTCGTCAAAGCATCTGTCTTCCATGCTTGTGAGCTCATGCGCTTCAAAACCCTTAAGATGCGTGCATCCGGAAAAAGTTTCCGCAGGAAGCACCGATATTCCCGACAAGCGTGCCTCAAAAAGCTCTCTGCAGTAGGAAAAAACACCGGTTCCCATTTCTTTTATGTGCAGGCAGACTTTTTTCAATTTCGGACAGCCTGAAAACGCGCCCTTCTCAACCACACAGTCAGGTGCGTCGATATCTATCTCTTCAAGATCCTCACACGCGGCAAAAGCATACTTTCCTATGCTTTTCACTTTGGTGAGTTTTAACGTCTTTATGCCCGCTGCCTTAACAAATGCATAGGGCGCGATATGGATCCTTTCCGCAAGAGGCGCATCCGTTCTCAAGTCACTTTGTTCCGCAGCCGCTTCGTCGGCTGTCTCTGTGCTTTTTTCCTGTTTGCACCACACTTTTTCAAGCTGTCCCGTTTTGTAGAAGGCATACGGCGAGATGCTTGCATTTTCGGGCCAAGGATTAAAAGGCGGCAGAGTAAAACATCTTCTGAAAGCGTATTCTCCAATGTATTCCAGAGTTTCGGGAAGACTGCATTTCAAGAGTTTTTTACACTCCGCAAAAGCCTCTCTTTCCACTCTTTTAAGCTTATCGGAAAGGTTCACGTTCTGCAGGGTGACGCATCCCATAAACGCCTGTTCGCGGATCTCGACAAGGTCCTCGGGACATGTGACGACCTTAAGCCTTTCGTTACCGAAAAAGCACCGCTCGCCGATGATCTTCACTTCGTCCGGGATAACGATCTGTTCCTCTTCTCCCATGTATCGTACAAGGATATTGCCGCTTATATAAAAATCCCCCAGGATCTGGTCCCTTATGCGTTGCAGGAAAGTTGTAGGTTTTTCTTTATCCCAGACCGCGTCTCCGGTGATATTGACACGCTTCAGGTTACAGCATCCCCTGAACGCCTTGTCATCAAGAATGATGTCACCGCTCTGTATATTGACTTCCTCAAGGCTCACGCAGTTAAGGAAGGCGTTCGCCCTAATCTCCCTGAGCGTCTTTGGAAACGTGATGTTCACGATGCCTTTTTTGTCAAAGAAACAGCTTTTTCCTATAGCTGTGATGCCCTCGGGGAGTGAGATCGACTTAAGATTTATATTGAACGACTGCAGCACACCGTCCTCTATCTGAAGAGAATGAAAAACGCTCTTTGCGATAGACTTTATGGTGCCGGGAAAAGTCGAATCGGAGCTCATGGCCCTGACCAGGTCGTCCACTTCATATGTTTCATCGGACAAAGTGATGCGGTGAAGACGCACACAGCCTTCAAAGACCTCATCATTGAAATTGGAATCGTCAATTTCCTTGTCAAGCGTTATCTCGCGGAGTTCAAGGTTGTGCGAAAAGGTTGCTTTTCCCAGGTGCTTTGGCCCTTCAAGGACTGCTTTTCTCACATGGTCACAGTACAAAAAAGCATAGCTTCCCACTTTGGTCACGGACTTCGGAAAGGTCATCTCCTCAATCCCATGGCACCTGTGAAACGCATATTCTCCGATCTCCTGCAGTCCATCGGGAAAGTTTATGCTTTTTAATTGTCTGCAGCCCTTGAACGCACCCGCGCCGATCTTTTTTAATGACGAGGGAAGCGTCACGGAAAGGAGCCAGGACATGCCCTTGAACACGCCGTCACCGATGGTGTGTACGCCTTCGGGGATCACTATTTCAGGGTCCTCTCCCGTAAAGGCTTCAAGCACACCGTTTTCTATTTTGAAAATATCTTCTGTCATTCACCACTCCCAAATATCTCAGAAAGAATCTCCCGCAGTTCCTTAAGGCTCCCGCACTTATACATTTCAAGCTTGAGGCGTTTTGTGCCGGGAAGTTTTTTCATGAAATATGATGCCAGTTTTTTAATGTATGTGAGTGCGGACAGCTCATCAAAACATTCGCCCGCAATATCCAGCTGTTCGAGGATAAGGCTGCGCTTTGTGTCAACGACAGCTTTACCTGTAAGGAGAGAAAAAATAAGCGGATTCTCAAATCCGTACCGTGCGAGCATCACTCCGTCGGCTTTTGTCTTTTCCATCATTTCCGCAGCCTTTTCCACAGAATCGATCCCGCCGTTTGCAAAAACAGGGATCTTTACGGCTTCCTTTGCAAGCCTTATATATTCATACAAGGGCTCTCCGTCATACATCATGTTCCTGGTGCGCCCGTGTACCGTGATCATATCGGCTCCGGACGCTTCGCACATCCTCGCGAATTCCTCGATCACTATCTTTTGGGGGTTCATTCCCAGACGGCATTTCACCGAGACCGTTTTTCCGCTCCTTTTACAAGCTTCAATGATCTTTGAAGCCCTGGGAATGTCTTCCATGAGCGCACAGCCTTCACCGGACTTTATGACATTCGGAACGGGGCAGCCCATGTTGATGTCTATGACATCAAATTTTGCAAGAAGATCGCTTCTCGCGGCCTTTTCAAAGCTTGCGGGGACAGAGCCCAGAAGCTGCACGCATTTCAGCGTCTCGCGGTCATCCGTATACAAAAGCTTTGAAGTCGCTTTGTCGTTATATTTCAAGGCATCCGTGCTCACCATTTCCGTATAGGCGCTTCCCGCACCCAGCCTTCTTGCCATAAGGCGGAAGGGAAAACAGGTATAACCTGCGAGCGGTGCCATAAGAACATTGGAACCGAACCTGGTCCTGCCTATCATTATCTCTTTTTCAAACATATCGCTACCGCCAATACAGTGTTTTCCGTTCTTCTAATAAAGCACGGGGAGTTTGTCCTTTGTAACGGCATACGGGCTTTCGTACATGTTTTTAAGGACCTCTGCCGTGCTGTATCTCTCACTCATACAGAACTCATGAGACCATGTCATATAACTCGCCCAGCCGACCTTCTGTTCCACCATGTCCTTGGCTGAAGGAAGAGTCCCGGTCTCTCCTATCAGAACGATCTTTTTCTGAGAAGTGATCTTTATAAGGTCATCATACATCTTGGCACAGCTTGTGTGTTCGTGCTCCGGAGGATACATGTCTCTTGAGATGATGTCGGTGACATCGTCTCCGGGGTAGCATTCCGGTGCAGGTGAATTCCACACCCAGATGAGATTGTTGAGTTTATGCAGCTTTGTGAAGCGTTCGTACATGATCCGCCAAAGCTTTTTTAACGGCTCCGGCCCCTTTGCACCCCACCAGAACCATTTGCCGTCGCCTTCATGAAAGGGCCTCCAGAGTATGGGGATATGCTTATCGCAAAAAGGCCTGAGTATCCCGGCCATTGTGTCCATATCGGAAAGAAGCGCCGCATTTTCGGGCGTTCCTTCGGTCACTGCCTTTACGGCGTCAAAATCGGTATTTTCGGTAAAAAAAGCCTTTGATCGTCCTCCGAGAGGGGAAAACCAGTGCCAGGTAAATGTGATGAGGCCCTTCTGCTCAGCCCATTCCCATGCATTTTTCAGTGTCCCGTAGTTTTCCTCCACTTCCTTCATGCACTCTTTATCCGTATCAAAATAGTTGATGTTCGGGGAATATGAAAGAAGCTCGAACCCAAGAAGTGCGGGCTGTTTTCCCGTGACCTTCTCTATGTAGTGAAGCTCTTCCTGAGCACGGGTCTGGGTATGCTGTCCCGTCACTATCTGCCTGTATGTGATGTCGGAAAGATACTTAAGGACATTCTTTACACAGTCCTGTGCATCGGGGTTAACGGGTGTGAATATCTTGTCGCTCATTCGTTCTCCTCTTTATCAGCCGATAAATGCCAGCACCTGCTCTCTGTTCTTTATTGCCGTGCATGCGCCCACCGCAGTGGTGCATATCGCTCCGCAGGCATTTGCAAACTTCAGTGCGTCCGCCTCGGAAGCTCCGCGAAGAAGCTCCGAAACAAATCCCGCGACCATGTTGTCTCCTGCGCCTGTTGCGTCCACAGCCTTGATATCAAATGCGGGAAGCATGATCTTTTCCGACCTGTTTTTGAAAAAACAGCCTTTTGAGCCAAGCTTCACCAGGACGTTTTTTACTCCGTATGAGAGAAACACGTCCGCCATGTCTTCGGGGTCGTTCTGTCCTGTAAAATGCTTTGCTTCGTCCTCATTCGGCGTGATCAGATCGATAAAAGGAAGGGAATCTTTGATGTCAGAAAGCTTAAGGACACGGAAATTCGGGAGTTTTGTATCAGCCACCACGATCTCTCCGACTTCCTTCGCGGCTTTCACGACAGCAAGAATGATCTGCGGATCGTCAAAAGGCGCCCGGAAAAGTGAGCCGAGTATCACAGCCCTCGCATCCGTAAACAGTTCCGTGTGCAGATCCGGCCTGAAATTGTACCTGTGAGCCGTATTTGTCACGGACTTCCTGGTGCCGTCGTCGTTCACAAACATCGTGGTGACAGGAGTGTGATGTTCCTCAGAACGCAGGATCTTTCCTGTGTCCACGCCGTTTCGCGTAAGTTCCGCTATGATCATCTCTCCCGCAGCGTCAAGGCCAAGAGAACACAGTATCCCGGTCTTCAGCCCGAGTTTTGCCGCAGTTACCGCTTCGTTTACCGCTTCACCGCCGACGCAAAGGTCTCCTGTCTCTGCGCGAAAACCGGACGCGGAAACAGGATTCGGGTCAAACCCTTTGATGATCGAATCTATGAGCGTTGCACCTATGCATATCACATCATATCTTTTCATTTTGTTTTTCCTTCTGCTCTGTTATGTCAACGAACATGCCAACATAGGAAAGCGGCACTCCGTTCTCGCGGCGCAAAAGCCTTCCGAGGGCGTGGAACCATCTCCATTCGCCGCTTTTGACCATAAGTCTGTATTCCACATCGTAGTTTTTGCGGCCCGAGTAGTCCAATATGGTGTCGTTAAATTCCTTTAAGACAGCACGTTTGTCTTCGGGATGGAGTAGATTCACCCAGGAATCCAGCCTGTTCGGGAAATCGTTCTCGTCGGTATATCCGACCATCTTTCTGAATTCGGGGCTCCATTCGACAGAGATCATATTGCCTTCTTTGTCAAACTCCATGCCCCACATGCCCGACCCCAAGGCTTCGTGCATGACACGGATGGTAGCTTCCTTATGTGCTGCGATCCGCCGCTCATCGGTATCTTTGAGCTTTGCCTTGTTTGAATACATTTCCTGATCGGCACGAGTCATTGCTTTATGGATATCGTGTTCTTTATCGGTCACCATCTGGTAACCGAAAGCGCAAACGTAAGGTGTCTGTGCGAGATTTTCGCGCATCTCTTTGATATCCTGTTTTACATCCTCCTCGCTCTTGCCCATGTAAAACACGGCATACTCGTCACCGCCGATACGATAGACCTTTTTGCCTTTTGTTTTGGTCTTTGTGAGACAGTCGGCCACTGTCTTAAGTGCCGTGTCACCGGCGGCATGCCCCTGATTGTCATTTATCTTTTTCAGGTCGTTCATATCCACGGATACGACGGCCGTGATCTGATCCTTGAGCCGCTTTGAGTCGTAATAATAACATTGACGGTTTAAAAGATGAGTGAGTGTGTCCTCTTTGGTAGTGAGGATATACAGTGACAGATAGTATATGAGCAGCGTCGACGCAAAGAGTGTGCCATAGTCCGCATCGATATCAAGCGCGATGTGACATATCACCCCCACAAATCCCGCAAAGATACTTATCAGAACTCCTTTTCTCTCTGTGGTCCCGTAGCGGGCATAACGGATCGTAAACCCGCCGACAAACAGCGCAACATACAGCAAAAAGAGGAAATAAGGGAAATACCGGAGGATGTTGTCCGCCCCTACAAACAGGTTTTCATCCGTAAACCAGTAGATCAGATGTGTCCACTGGGAGGTGTACAAAATGGGAGCGCTGATGATGAGAGGCAGATAGTAAAGTAACCTGTTCTTCTTTATGAATTCCGCCATTTCCATGATCACCAGCACGATCACGGGATGAAGGAGATAGATCGTGGGGGTGAGGATGAGCCTGGTCACGCTGAGATACCCTATCTCCCTCGTCCACCGTTCCACAGCCCAGAACACGGCCTCGAGGAAAATGAGTATGATCACTATGCGGGTCACGGTTATAGTCCTCTTTTTCAGATGGACATTTGAATCCAGCATTACCCACAAACCCAACAATTCCGCTATCATGACATAATTGCTGAGAGCAAGCGAAACGATACTCATAGGCGTTCTCCTTAAATATTTTCATACATATGATACACCGTACGTTTTATTATACACTTTTCCCGCAGAGATTCCACCTTATCAGATCTTTTTTACTCCGTCACATTTACTTACTGTATCGATGGTTCCGTCTTCGTTGTAAGTAAACTCGGCAACGCACACGCTCCTGTGAAAAAGGCTTCCTCCCGGCAGTTCATCGGTATGATAGAAAAGATAAGAATGACCTTTAAAATCACATATTCCCGGATGGTTTGTAAAGCACGGCCCTTCTTCCATCAGGACGCCTCTGTATTTCCACGGACCTGTCGCGGATGAGGATGTTGCATAGCCGAAGTGCTCATTTCGTCTTTCTCCCGGAGCAAATCCCGCAAATACCATGTAGTACAGACCGTTTCTCTTGTAAAACCAAGGTCCCTCCCCATAGGATGTCCCGGTCATGTGACTGCCTTTTCCGAATGACTCCTCAGTCATGGGGACCTTTACGATACCGGTTTTTTCGTCAAAAGAGACCATATCCTCATTCAGCAGCACATACCTGAGTTCGGGATTTCCGAAATAGAGATACGCCTGTCCGTCATCATCGATAAACACAGTGGGATCTATATCGTTCCAGTCTCCTTCGTCAACAAGAGGATGCCCGATATCCTTAAACGGCCCGGTGGGGCTGTCCGATACGCCTACTGCGATCGCCATGCCGCTGCCGGTTTTTTTCACAGGACAATATAGGTAAAAGCGGCCGTTCCTTTCAATGCACTGGGGCGCCCAGGCTCTTGTCTCCGCCCACTCAATGTCGGAAAGTCCGAAGATCCTCCCGTGGTCGGTCCAGTTCACCATATCCTTGGTGGAATAGCACCTCCAATCCACCATGGTATAAAAATTGTCGACCAGCTCGTCCTCGTCATGTGTGGTGTAAAGATACAGCGTGTCTTTTACGACCATCGGAGCGGGGTCCGCTGTGTAAATCTCTGTTATTATGGGGTTTTTCCTGTAGTCGCTCATCATGTCTCGTCCTCCGTTTGACAGAAGTATCTAAACAAAATCATCTCTCATGGGATTGAAAATATCAAGCAGGACGCCTGCCTCAAGGCACACGCATCCATGCTCGACAGAGTCGGTCTTCAGCATGGTGTCTCCGGCCTTTACCACGCGCTTTTCTCCTTCTATCTCAAACTCAAAAACACCGCTCACAACGTAAGTGATCTGTGTATGAGGATGATGGTGCAGTGCTCCTACGGCGCCTTTTTCAAAGGTATTTTCCACGCACATCAGATCTTTACTGTATGCAAGCACTCTTCTCACAACACCGTTTCCCTGATCTTCCGCTTTTACGCTTTCATAGGGCACCCATCTTTCGTTCAGCATGATCTTCCTCCTTTTCGGGGTCGTTCCGACCTGCATATGTTCATCAAAATCGATCTTTCTCGTCTGTTCAAACTCGACCTTGTCCAGATGCTTTTTTATCTTTTCCCTGTCATTTCCGGCTTCCTCAAGTTCCACAGAGGCATGCCACCACTTCGCCGACCGTATATTTCATATTAACGTCCTGGCTTTTCTGAGAATAGGCAGTTCACGATTCGCGATCAGTCTTCCGAGCCTCGTCTCACGTCTTTTTTCATATTCCGCTACCGCTTCTTCATATGTCACCTTTAATGTGGACAGATGGAAGTCCTCTATCTCATCCTGCATCAGATGTTTGTCTCCGAAAGAAATGACTTTACACAGGAAATAGTTGTTCAGATTATGTCTGTGGATCAGATTGTAATAATCACTTACGACTCCGATCTTGCAGATGACCTCGACCTCTGCGCCCAATTCTTCTTTCAGTTCACGCTTTATTGCCGCATGAAGGTCCTCACCTGCTTCGACTCCTCCACCCGAGGTTTCGATAAGAGTCGCCTTGCCGAAATCGTCATCCCTTTCGGCACGTACAAAATAAAAGTATCCGTCGTCATCGTACACAATGGCCCTGGCTATATTTCTGTCATGATCCGTATATTCAAACGGCCATTCGGTATCCTGCAGCTCGTACAGTTCTTCCGGATCATGTTCTGTTTTTATCATAATGTGGCCCTCCTAGGAAATCTCTTTATCTCCCCCTAAACAGATTTTCCCTCTTCCTGTTTATCAAGTCAAAAATTTCTTTCATCCGTTACAATATGTTCTATGCCGCTATGCTCCTTCTGAAGGTATTCCTTCATAAATGCCGGAAAAGCTTTATATTTGTCCAAATCTTCAATCGGGATCCAGTACATATTTTCTTTGACCCCTTGCGTATAGCTGTTACTTTGAAGTTCCTTTGTTCCCCTGGGCTTCATAAGAAAATACATTGCTATCTCATGACAATCCAATCCTTTTAATGCACCTTGGTTCTCGTTAAAAAAGTTTTCATGGATTACAGCAAGGCGATCGATCTCATAAGCGACGCCGGTTTCCTCCCGTACTTCTCTTTTCACGGCATCTTCAGCTGTTTCGCCCATATGAACAGCGCCACCTATGGAATAGTAATAATCATCGATCTCATTTCCCGCGAAAAGGACACATCCTTCTTCAACGATAATAGCTGCAGCCCGGTATCTGAACCATTTATTATCATTGGTAAAACCGCAATCGTATTCCATATTTATATCACCTGGCATATGCAAACCTCTTCCTCATAGTGTATACAATTCTCCCATAAAATACTGTTCCTGAAAACCGATGGCCTCCAGAATATCCTCCGCCTGAATCGTTTCTCCGCTTAAGCTGACAATCCACTTGTCTTCGTTGTCATTCAGGCGATGATATACAGCAACGACCTTACCGGTATATGATTTCAGTGGCTGGTCTGTCCCAAATACATACACATCCTGCTCAGCCCCATCCCCGGCAAATACTCCGTCAACATACCCATAATTGATGGGATATATCATCTCCGGATGTCTTGGATGTGCACTTCCCAGTAGCCTGTCAATCGTTCCGCTCACTGTGGTTCCAAGTACATCACTGTAATCCATTGAGACAATAGCCGTTTTGTACACACGACTATCTTCTCCGTG